>ERZ1046740.916-NODE-916-length-22515-cov-38.542119_pt1 | contig 22515 bp, 28 predicted proteins | sample MGYA00383093_ERZ1046740 | MGnify/ENA primary metagenome ERZ1046740 (study PRJEB29581, sample SAMEA5548363) | metagenome | biome: marine; feature: coastal; material: water | depth 25 m | study: Short-term variability in the microbial, nano- and picoplankton... | reverse complement strand
TTTGTTTAGAGCAAACCGCAAGAACAGCAAATGACGCAGCTACAGCTTTAGGTTGTAATGTTGGGGCAATAGTTAAAAGTTTACTTTTTAATGTGGGAGATGATTTTGTGCTTTGTTTAATATCAGGAGATAAAAAATGTTCGTTAAATAAATTGAAGAAAATTTTAAATAAAAAAGATGTTTCTATGGCAAATCCTGATGATGTTAAAAAAATTACAGGGTATACAATTGGTGGAGTTTCACCTATAGGACACTTGATTAAGGTTAATATTTTTATTGATATCAATTTAGAAAGGTTTTCTTCTGTTTTTGCAGCAGCGGGACATCCAAATTGTGTTTTTAAAATAAATTTTGATCAATTATCAAAATTAACATTAGGTGTAGTTACAGATTTAGTAGAATGAGACATCCAAAATTAATTGATTATATTTTATTAACATTATTAGCTTTAATTTGGGCATCTGCTTTTTTTAATATTAAAATAGCAACATATTCATTTGGACCTGTAACAATTGCATTTTTGAGAGTTTTTTTTGGAGCAATTCCAGTTTTACTTTTGTGTTATTACAAAAATATTAAGATAGAAGCTTTTTCCAAGGATTGGCATTGGTTTGCAATGATAGGTTTTATTAATTTAGTAGCACCTTTTTTTTTAATTGCTTATGGAGTTAAATCTGTTCAAAGTAATTTAGCAGCAATATTAATGTCCACAACACCATTAAGCTCAACTGTTTTAGGACATTTTTATACTAAAAATGAGAAATTTAATTTAATTAAAACATTTGGAATTTTAATTGGTTTCTCTGGCATAGTCTTTTTATTTTCTGACAATTTATTAATTGATGAAAACAATTTTAGTTCTGCATTGTTAATACTACTTGGTTCAACTTGTTATGTAATTGGTGGAGTTTTAACATTAAAAATAAGTAAGAAAAAAAATGAAAATGTTACGGGATCAATATTAATTTGGGCAATTATAATTTTAATTCCACTTGTAAGTTTTATAGAACAACCTTGGCAAAATATTCCTAGAACAGACTCGGTCATATCAGTTATTTATCTTGGAATAGTTCCAACAGGGGTTGCATGGTTGTTAAGATTTAGAATTCTAAAAAATAATGGTTTAATATTTCAATCTCAAGTTTCTTATCTGATACCAATATTTGGAACTATCTTGAGTTACATATTTTTAAAAGAATTAATTACATTTAAAGTTTTAATATCTTTGATAGCTGTTTGTATTGGTATTTATTTTGTAAAAAAAGCAGACAATAAAAAATCTATTTAAGTTTTGCCATTGCCTCTATATGTGAAGGCCTGGTTTCACAACAACCTCCTAATATAGTTGCACCACTATCCTTAAAATTTTTTGCAAATTCTCCAATTTTATCAGGTGTTAAATCATGTCTGTGACCAAGAAATTCATTTGGGTTACCACCTGAATTTTTAAAATATGATGAAGTGTACCCATTTTTAGGTTTTGTTGTCATAAATCCATTTAATTTGAAACCAAATGGAACATTTAGGTTTTTCATTTCTTCTAAATTTATTTCATAATTTTCAGGAGAGACACACGAAAGCATTACACCTAACAATTGTTCATCAATAATACTTTTAATATCAGAAATTTTTTCTCCACTAGGCAAATTAGTACCTTCAGATATATGAATGCCCATTAAATATGGTTTTTTAAATTCTTTAATTGCTTTAATTCCACATTTAAATTCCTTGATACTACTCCAAACATCAAAGTAAAAGAAATCAACATAAGGATCTAATAATTTAGCTTGCTCATTAAAAGTTTTTACTATTTCGTCTTCACTTCTTTCGTCTGCCTCATAAGTCAATTCTTGTGGTGGTAAACCACCAGCGATAAAGATATTTGGAAATTCTTTTTTTACCTCTTGAGCAATTTCACCAGCTTTTATATTAAGATATTGAAATTTATCTTCAATGTTATTTTCCTTTAATCTCTTTCGTCTTGTCGTAAATGTAGCGGTTACAATAACTTCAGCGCCAGCTTTTACAAAATCTCTATGCGTGTCTTGAAGTAGTTGATGATAATTTTCATCTAAAATTGCATTAGCGCTCCATAACGTTCCATTAGACTCCATCCCTCTTGCTAAAAGCTCTTGACCCATGCCGCCATCTAGAATTCTAGTTTGTTTGAAAAAATCTAAATCCATTATATTCCTCACTTTTTTAGTACTTCAGCTTCATGCTAGGTGCACAATATAGTTCAACTACCTTGCTTATTGATGTTGTGGGAATTTCTTTTTTAGCAGTTAATGCCCGCAATAGGATCAAATCGACTGTTAATTTATAAAACTTTTAGAGTTATTTGTAAACTATTTTTTAAAAATAATTTTTGCATTAAAAGAAAAAGATCTTCGCTCTCCCTCAATATTAAATGGATAGGCAGTGTGCATCAAATAGTTTGGAAAAACTATTAAGTCTCTAATTTTTGGAATAACATTATATATACTTTTACTTAGAAAATTTCTTTGACCATTAATAAAATCAATTGTTCCATTAGTCTTTATTTTCTTATTTTTAACCATTTTATTATTAGTCATATTTTTTGGTAATTTTAAATAACCAACACCTGATAAATCACCTTCATGATAATGTACTGGGTTATACTCACCTTTGAATTGTCGTACTACCCAAAGATTTAATATTTTAATTTCTTTTATCTTTTTTATTTTTTCATTAGATAGAAACTTAATAATATTATTTTTTAATTCCTTCTCTAAATTTTTCTTAATAAATGTTTCTGAAATTTTTAATTCTTTTTTAATTTGGCTTGCTAATTTTGAGCTATAATCAATCTTTTTTGATTTTGATTTAGTATCAAATTCTTTATTTAACACATCAAAAAATTTTTTTGATATTTTAGTTTTTCCAATAGATGGGCCAAAAGGTCTAATATTTTTCATATTTATTTATATAAATATTCTATAGCCCATTCTAATAGCAACAAAAACAACTAATAATGAAGTAATTATCGCAAGTATTCTGTTAGAGAAAATTTTTAGATTTAGATAATTTCCAATAAATCCTCCAATTAAAACAGTTAGAAATAATGCCCAATAATTTATTATTTCATTTAAAATTACTTTCTTTGTTAATTGACCTAATATTCCGGAGATAGAGTTAATTAAAATGAATAACGAAGCAGTTGTTGCAATAATTTTGGGTTTATCAGCTTTAAGCAAAAAAAGTATAGGACTTAAAAAGATTCCTCCACCTATACCCACTATTCCAGACACTAAACCCAAAATTGAACCTATAAAAATGGAAATCAATTGACTCAATTTTTTTATTTTTATATTTTTTTCACCATAAGATTTGTTGTTTTTTAGTAATAAAAGACCTGAAATTGCTAAAACTAAAAATAATAGAATTTCAAATATTTTTTTTTCAACTATTAAAGTCCCTCCTATAAAGGCTAGTGGTACTGATCCCAATAAAAAAGGCATTAATAATTTAAAATTATGATTACCTGCACGAATATAATTAAAAGAATTGCTTGTAACGACAATAATGTTGCATAGAAGTGCAATTACTGGAAAAATATAATAAGGAATATCCCAGATTAATAATAATGCTAGATATGTTGATCCTCCACCAAATCCAACACTTGAATATAAAATAGCTGTTATAAAAAATAATACTGATAATATAATCATTTTAAAATTTTATTATGAAAGTACACATTGCTCTTTTAACTGTAACAGATACCAGAACTTTTGATAATGATAAATCTGGTGCAATCTTAGTAGATAAAATCAAAGAAGCTAATCATACTTTGTTAGATAGAAAAATATGCAAAGATAACAAGGATGAAATTGTTCTGTTATTAAAAGAGTGGCTTAAGAATGAAAAAATTGATGTGATTATTACAACAGGTGGAACAGGCCTTACAGGTAGAGATATAACTCCAGAAGCATTAGAAGAAATTGCAGATAAACACATTCCTGGATTTGGGGAAGTGTTTAGAAACATTAGTTTAAAAACGGTAGGTACTTCTGCCATTCAATCTAGAGCTTGTGCGATATTATCAAATGGCAAATATGTTTTTGCTTTACCAGGCTCATCAGGTGGGGTGACTGATGCTTGGGAGGGAATTTTAAAACATCAATTAGATATTAACCATAAACCTTGTAATTTTGTTGAGCTTTTTCCAAGATTAAAAGAAAAATAATTATTTTTGATATTTTTCTTTCCATTCTGAATAAGGCATCCCATAAACATGTTTTCTTGCATCAGGATCCGAAATAGTTATTCCTTTTTTTTCAGCCTCTTCACGATACCATTTAGACAAGCAGTTTCTACAGAACCCAGCCAAATTCATTAAATCTATATTTTGAACATCTTTTCTCTCTCTTAAATGTTCAATCAATCTTTCGAAGGCAGCAGATTGTAATTCTTTTTTTGTATTATCATCCATAATTTTATATGTTAAACTTTTATTTCACTTATGAAACTATCTGGATCATATCAAATTAATTTAGAAAAACAAAAGGTTTGGGAAGCTTTAAATGATCCTGAAATACTAAAACAAACGATACCAGGATGTGAAGAGTTTATAAAAAATTCAGATACAAAATTTACCGCAAAAGCTACAAATAAAATTGGACCTTTTAATGCAAGTTTTACAGGTGATATTGAATTAGTAGATCTTGATCCACCTAATAGTTATAAAATATCAGGTTCAGGAAATTCTCCAGTTGGATTCGCTTCTGGCGAAGCAACAGTAAAATTAGAGAATTATGAAAATGGAACGAAGCTGATCTATGAAGTAGAAGCAAATGTTGGTGGTAAAATTGCTCAAGTTGGCTCAAGATTAATTGATATGACTGCAAAAAAAATGGCAGATATATTTTTTGGCAATTTTTCAGAGTTAATTTCAAAAGATAAAAATCTATCTAAAGAAGATTTGGCTATAAGTGACAAAAGTTCCACAGATCAAATTGTAGATAATAAAAAACCTAATCAAAAAATACTTATTTATTCAGCGGTAATTTTAGTTGCAGCAATTTTAATTTTTTCAATTTTTTAAAAGTCTTATTTTCTGATAATAAATTAGAATAAAATTCACGTGAAAGTAGAATTATAATTTAATTAATATTTGCTTCTCCATTTTAGTTATGATGTAATTATTTTTATTAATTAGGGGGACATAAAATGACTAAAGTTACATTGGAAGTAAATGGTAAAAAGGTCAGCAAAGAGGTTCCAGACCACACCCTTTTATCAGTTTTTTTAAGAGATAATTTAAATTTAACAGGAACGCACATTGGTTGTGATACTAGTCAGTGTGGAGCATGTGTAGTTCACGTTGATGGAAAATCTATAAAAAGTTGCTCAACATTAGTAGCAGATATAGATGGATCTAAAGTTATTACCATTGAGGGTTTAGCTAAAGATGGAAAACTTCATCCAATGCAAGAAGCATTTAAAAAGACACATGGATTACAATGTGGTTTTTGCACACCAGGAATGGTTATGAGTGCAATTGATTTATTAAAAATAAAAAAAAATCCAAGTGATCAAGAAATTAGAGAATGGCTTGAGGGTAATATCTGCAGATGTACAGGTTACCAAAATATAGTTGCTGCAGTTAAAGAAGCAGCAACTAAAATGTAATTTGAAAGGAAAAAAACATGGCTAGCTTAGTAGGTTCGAGAGTAGAAAGAAAAGAAGATGCAAGATTTTTAACAGGAAAAGGAAGATATACAGCAGATATCAATATTGCTAATCAAACATATGCAGTATTTGTTAGATCTCCTCATGCAAGAGCAAAAATTAAAAAAGTTGATACATCTAAAGCTTTAAAAGCCTCTGGTGTAGTTGAAATTCTTACAGGTGAAGAAATCGCTAATGATAAAATTGGCGGTTTAATTGCAGGTTGGGCAATTAGAAGTGAAGATGGAAGTGAAATGAAAGTTCCAGCAAATCCACCTTTAGCAAAAGATAATGCAAATTTTGTTGGAGAACCTATAGCAGTTGTTTTTGCTGAAAGCTTAGATGAAGCCAAAAGTGCAGCTGACATGGTAAAAATTGATTACAAAGTTTTAAAAGCAGTAACTAATCCAGCAGATGCTATGAAGAGTGATGCTATTCATGATGGTGTTGATAAAAATCTTTGTTACGATTGGTTATTAGGCGATAGAAAAGCTGTAGATGAAGCTTTTGCTAAAGCTGATAAGATTATTAAAGTTGATTTAATTAATAATAGATTAATTCCAAACGCAATGGAACCAAGAGCATGTGTTGTAGATTATAATACTGCTTCAGAGGAAATTACTTTGTATACTACAAGTCAAAACCCACATCTATCTAGATTAGTTATGTCTGCATTTGGTGGTGTTGCTCCAGAAAATAAGTTGAGAGTAGTTGCCCCAGACGTTGGTGGTGGATTTGGATCTAAGATTAATGTTTATAATGAAGAGATCGTTTGTAGTTGGGCATCAAAAAAAATTGAAAGACCAATTAAATGGGTAGCTGAAAGAACAGAGTCTTTTCTTACAGACACTCATGGAAGAGATCATGTTACGCATGCAGAACTGGCAGTAACTAATGATGGTAAGTTTTTAGGTTTTAAAAATGAAACTATCGCAAATTTAGGAGCTTATGCAAGAGTTTTTGGAACAGTTACTCCAACATATTTATTTGGACCATGTGCTACAGGTGTTTATGTAATTCCTGCTGCATATTCAAATGTGAAAGCTATTTATACTAATACAGCTCCTGTTGATGCTTACAGAGGTGCGGGAAGACCAGAAGCAACTTATACAATTGAAAGATTAGTAGAAAAAGCAGCAATGGAATTAGGTATTGATAGAACAGAAATAAGAATGAAAAATTTTCCAAAAGAATTTCCATTCAAACAAACACTAGTTCACACGGTAGACTCAGGTGATTATGTTGCTGGATTAGAAAAAGCTAAACAAATGGCAGATTATGCTGGTTTTGAAGCTAGAAGAAAAAAATCTGAAGCTAATGGAAAACTTAGAGGAATAGGTGTTTCATCTTATTTTGAAGCTTGTGGTATTGCACCATCAGCGGCAGTTATGTCATTAGGATGTGGTGTTGGACTATGGGAGTCAGCAGAAGTAAGATTTAATCCAACAGGACAAATATCAGTTTTCACTGGTGCTCACAGTCATGGACAAAGTCACCAAACAACATTTGCTCAAATTGCTGCAGATGAATTAGGTGTACCAATGGAAAATATTGATGTTGTACATGGTGATACTGATAAAGGTACTTTTGGTATGGGAACTTATGGTTCTAGATCATTAACAGTTGGAGGTATTGCAATAGTTAATGCTTGTAAAAAAATTGTAGCTAAAGGTAAAAGGGTTGCAGCTAAAATGCTTGAAGTGAATGAAGATGAAATTGAATTCAAGGATGGAGAGTTTGTAGCTTTAAAATCTAATAAGAAAAAAACAATTGGAGAAGTTGCTTTTGCTTGTTATTTACCAGGACAAAGAGATGAAATGAAATCACCAATTCCAGAAGGTGATGAACCAGGTTTAATTGAGTCTTCATTCTTTGATCCAGTAAACTTTTCATTTCCAGCAGGTTCACATATTTGTGAAGTAGAAATTGATCCTGATACTGGGGATGTAAAAGTAGAGAAATACACAGCGGTTGATGATTTTGGAAGAATAGTAAATCCAAATATTGTTGAAGGACAAGTTCATGGAGGAATTGCTCAAGGTATAGGCCAAGCTTTACATGAAAATACTCAATATGACGAAACTGGTCAGTTAATGACTGCTTCTTATATGGATTATACAATGCCTAGAGCAGATAACTTTCCAGAGTTTAATTTAGGTTTTACTTGTACTCACGCAACATCAAACCCATTAGGAGTTAAAGGTTGTGGAGAAGCAGGTGCAATCGCTTCACCACCAACCGTAATGAATGCAGTAATTGATGCATTAGGGGGCCAAGAAATTTCAATGCCAGCAACAGCTGAAAAAGTTTGGAAAGCTTGTAAGGCAATGAAAAAATCAAACACTAAAGCAGCATAGAAAGTTAATTATGAAAACATTTAATTATCACACACCAAAAGATGTTAAAGAAGCTTCAAAGTTAGCATCAACTAGCTCTGCTTTTTTAGCAGGCGGCATGACAACTATCCCATCATTAAAATTGGGATTAGCAACATATAAAGATGTTATTGATATTAAAAGTATTAAAAAATTATCAGGCATCAAAGTAAAAGGAAAATCTGTAACAATTGGTGCAACCACTAAGCATGCAGAAGTTGCAGCTTCAAAAGAAGTTAAAAAAGCAATTCCAGCTCTTGCAAAATTGGCAGGAAACATTGGGGATGCTCAAGTAAGAAATAGAGGAACTATTGGTGGATCGATTTCAAATAATGATCCTTCTGCTTGTTATCCTTCTGCTTGTATGGCACTTAATGCTGTAATTCACACTAGCAGTAGAAAAATTCCAGCTACTAAGTTTTTTGCAGGCATGTTTGAAACTGCATTAAAACAAGGTGAACTTGTTGAGGCTGTTGAGTTCGAAGTTCCTGAAAAAGCTGATTACCAAAAACATCCAAACCCAGCATCTAGATATGCTATTATTGGAGTTTTTGTTGCAAAGTATAAAAAAGAAGTAAATGTTGCAGTTACTGGTGCAAAATCTTGTGTTTATATTGATAAGGATTTATCAAAAAAATTATCTTCAAGTTTTTCTTCATCAGCAATTGAAGGCATGAAGTTAGGTCACTCAGAAATGAATTCAGATATGCATGCATCATCTGAATATAGAGCTAATCTAGTTTCTTTATATACAAAAAAAGCTGTTGAAGCTTGCTAGTTAAGATCTATATTTTATCAAATGAAAAACTCATTTGATGAAAAAATTTTAGAAGAAGCACACGACTGGGTTAAAGCTAAACAAAAAGTTGTTTTAGCTACAGTTATTCAAACATGGGGCTCCTCCCCAAGACAAACAGGCAGTAGAATGATTGTAAATGATAAGGGCGATTTTTCTGGCTCAGTTTCAGGAGGATGTGTTGAATCAGCAGTTGTAAGAGAATGTATTGGGTTAATTAAAGACAATAAACCTTGTAAAAAAATAGAATTTAAAGTTTCTAATGAAAGTGCTTGGGAAGTTGGACTTGCATGTGGTGGTGAAATTGCTGTTTATTTAGAACAAATAAACTAATGAAAATTGAAACTTTAAAATCAATTATAAGTAAAAAAGAAAACAAATCTGAATTTGCTATTGTTACCAATCTTACAACAGGTGAAAGTGAAATTTTTGAAAAAAATAAATCTTTAAGTAAAGAATTAGAAAAATATTCAACTCAAATTAATGATTTTTATAAATCTAAAAAAAATGGAGTGATTGAGGGAACAGAAATATTTATTGAGACTTATATAAGACCAATTAAAGTGATTGTAGTAGGAGCAGTACATATAGCTCAATATCTTACAGATTTTGCTAAAAGTTTAAATTTTGAAATTTCTATCATTGATCCAAGAGGTTACTTTGCTTCCGAACAAAGATTTCCCGATATGAATATAATTAATAAGTGGCCACATGAAGCTTTTAAAGAAATAGAAACAAATGAAAACACTGCACTTATAGCTTTAACACATGATCCAAAAATAGATGATCCAGCATTGCAACATGCGTTAAATAAAAAATTTTATTACATAGGGGCACTTGGTAGTAAAAAAACTCACACAAATAGATGTGAAAGATTAAAAGAGTCTGGATTTAGTGATGAACAAATAAATTCAATTCATGGACCTATAGGAATTAAATTAGGTGGAAAGTCAGCACCTGAAATAGCTTTATCAATAATTGCTCAACTTGTTTCAGAAACATACAAAAAATGATTAAAGCTATTTTATTAGCTGCAGGACAATCAAAAAGACTTGGAGCAGAAAATAAACTATTAAAACTATATAAAAAGAAACCATTAATTAATTTTTCTTTAAATTCATTAAATAAAAGCAAGGTAAATAAAATTATAATTGTTTTGGGTTATCAAAACAAAGAGGTGAAAAAAGTTATAAGAAAAAAAAAGAAGTTTATTTTTGTTACAAATAAAAATTATAAAAAAGGTATGGCTTCTTCGATAAAAACTGGGCTTAAAAAGGTTTCAAAACAAGACAAAGGCTTCATCATTGTTCAATCAGATATGCCATTTATCAAAACTAAAGATATTAATAAGATCTGTAGCTCAATTAAAAAAAGAAAAGATTTGGTTCATGCTTTAAAATTTAGAAATAGAGTAGGGAACCCCATTGGATTTGATATTTCAGTTCTTAACAAATTTAAAAAAATTAAAGGGCATGTTGGGGCAAAATTTATGGTTAAAAGATTAAACAAGAATACCAATTTTATTAAAACAACTAATATAAAAGCTTTTAAAGATTTTGATAAAATTTTAGATTTTAGAACCTGATTTATTTAAATTTATCCTAAAAAGTAAAAGAATTATTAAGATTATTAAAAATATTAAAGGTTTAAAGAATATAGTTTTTGATAACCAAATTAAATGTAGTACTCCAAAAATTGATATTAAATAAATTAATCTGTGCAACTTTTTCCAATTTTTTTTCAAAATTTTTACCATTCTATCTGATGATGTTATTGCTAGAGGAATTAATAAGAGCCAAGCAGAAAAACCTATGAAAACAAATTTCTTCTTTAAAACATCATTGATTAATGGTTTAAAATTAAACCTATAATCAAGACCGACATAACTTAACATGTGGATTGAAGCATAAAAAAATGCAAATAGACCAAGCATTCTTCTAAACTTTATCCACTCTAAAGAATTAGTAATTTTTCTTAGAGGTGTCATTGAAAGAGTTAAAAGTATAAAAATTAAAGTCCATTCACCAAAATGATTTATAATTCTATCAACAGGTTCTGGCCCTAATTCATTATAAAATATTTGATAAGTGATTATGTAAATCGGCCATAAGGAAATAAAAAAAACTGCAATTTTTAAATAATTTTTCAATGTTTTTTAGTAATTCTTTTTTAAATTCATACCTGAATAAAGGTGAGCAACTTCATCTCCATAACCATTAAACATCAAAGTTTTTACTCTAGGTGCTAAAATACCTTCTCCAATTATTCTCTCGGTTGCTTGAGACCATCTTGGATGATCAACTTCTGGATTTACATTAGAATAAAAACCATACTCCCTTGGGGATGCATTCATCCAAGCTGAGTTAGGCATTTTTTTAACCAATCTAATTTTAACGATTGCTTTTGCGCTTTTAAATCCATACTTCCAAGGTATAAATATTCTTAAAGGTGCACCATTTTGATTTGGTAAAGATTTACCATACAAACCAGTGACAACAGTTGTTAGTGGATGCATCGCTTCATCTATTCTCAAACCTTCGATGTATGGCCAATTTAAAACTGGATATCTCTGACCAACCATCTCTTCTGGATTATAATCTGTTTCAAATTCAACATATTTAGCACTAGGTTTAATTTTAACTTTATTAAGTAATTCACTTAAAGAAAAACCCAACCATGGAATAACCATAGACCAACCCTCAACACATCTTAGTTTTAAAACTCTTTCTTCTGAGGGTATTGCTAAAATTTCTTCTATTGGTAACTCTAATGATTTTTCTACTTCACCCTCAATTTTAACACTCCAAGGTTTTGTAATAAAATCTTTAGATTTTCTATAAGGATCACTTTTACTTGTGCCAAATTCATAATAATTATTATAAGTGGTTATATCTTTATAAGATGTTGGTTCATATAAATTTGTATTAGCTTTTACATTATTAATTAAAGGTACAGAGCTCATAGTTAAAGCTCCAAGTCCACAACCCATAGATTTAATAAAAGATCTTCTTTTATTGTAAATTTTTTCTGGAGTAATTTCTGAAAGTCTAAACTTTTTCATTTATAAATGGATTTCCTTTTAACCAAACACTTTCATCATTTTCATAATGTTCTTTCTTCCAAATAGGAGATTTTTTTTTAATTTCTTCTATAATAAATCTTGATAAAACATAAGCTTGATCACGATGTTTACAAGCAACTGCGATAATAATGCTTGTTTCACCTAATTTAAGATACCCTTTTGCATGTTCAATAAATACAGATTTATCTTTAATATTTAGTTTTTGATCAGCTTCATTATAAATTTCTTCAAAACTTTTAATAACCATTTCATCATGGCTATCATAAGTAATGCCTGTAACTTTTTTGTTATCATTTATGTTTCTAACACTTCCTAAAAAATAAATTGAAGCTCCAAATTTTGAATTACTAATAAATTTCTCAGCATTTAAAATGAGAATTTTTTCTTTTTTAGAATCTACTATTTTTGTGTGAAGCATTAACCTCCTCCAATAGGAGGTATAATAGCAATCTTTTGATCTTTTGTGATTTTATAATTGTCGCTAATTATTTGATTATTTTCAGAACAAAATGCTGAAGATTTTACAATTTTGATAAAATTTTTGTTTCCTTTGAAGTTTTTATTAAGATATTGAATGATTATATCTCGTAAATTGTTAATTGAAGCTTTATCTTGAACTTCAAGTTCAAGATAATTTTTTTCACTAAAATCTCTACTTGCACCAAATAATTCTAATTTAATTTTCATTAAATTTAAAAAATATCTTTTAAAAACCTAGGCAAACCATCTGGATTAGTCCATAATCCACTCTTGCCACCTTCTTTAATTAGTAATTTAACGTTATCGATTTTAAGATGTGGGTTAACAATTTTACTTAAATCATAAATAGTTATTAATGCAGCGTTAACACCCATAATAGCTTCCATTTCAACTCCAGTTTTAGCAACTGCTGAAACTACACAAAAAACTTCTAATGAATTATCAACTTCGTTCATTATGATTTTGGTTGCTATATGATCAATTGGAAGTGGGTGACACAAAGGAATTAATTCACTAGTTTTTTTAACACCTAAAATTGCTGATATTTCTGCTAATGTAATAGGATCTCCTTTTGGCATCTTTTTATTCTTAATTAAATCAAAAACTTCTTTACCAACATAAATTTTTCCAGATGCGAGTGCTCTTCTAAAAGTTTCTTTTTTTGAAGAAACATCAACCATATTAAAAGAATTTTTTTTAAAAATTTCTTTTGCCCAATCCTTTAGTTCTTTTTGATTTATTATCTTTAATTTTGTCATTTAACCACCTGTTGTAGATAAATTTTTCATTAAACCCGTTTCCCCAAGTTCTAAATAATGAGATTCTTTTTTAAAGTTTAATTGTTTTAAAATTAAATCTTTTAATTCTTCTAATTGTTCATCTTTTTGCATCAAATGTCTTATGTTTATTCCTGTATTTCCAAACAAACATAATCTTAAATCACCTTTTGCAGTTATCCTTAATCTATTACAACTTTTACAAAAATCCTTCGAGTAGGGAGCGATAACTCCAAATTTTCCCTTAAATTCTAGATTTAAATAATTTTTTGACGGACCTGCATCCCTTCCTAAAGTTTGAAAGATCCAATTATTATTATTTAAATAATCAACAAACTTTGTAGCAGGCACATGATACTTTTTAAAATAATCCAAGTTATCTCCTGTCTGCATTAATTCTATATATCTAAAATCAATTTCATTTTGTTTGATAAAGTTTGCCCATTGATTAAAATCATTTTCACTATCATTAATACCTTTTAGTAAAACAGCGTTTATTTTTATATTTTTAAAATTAAGTTTTTGTAAATTTTCAATTCCTTTTAGTATTTCTGGTAGTCGGTCATGACTTGTTATTTTTTTAAAGGTTTCTCTGTTTAAACTGTCAATACTGATGTTTATTCCGTCTAAACCACTATCTTTAATTTGACCAGCAATTTTATCAAGATGATAGCCATTTGTAGTTATTACTGTCTTTTTAATCCCAGATTTATTTTTAAGAATTTTAATTATATCAAAGAAATCTTTTCTAACTGTTGGTTCACCGCCTGTTAATCTAATTTTACAGACACCTAATTCAGATAAAGCTTTAGCCAATCTTCCAATTTCTTCTTTTTTTAAGAAAGTGCGATTATCACTTTTATCGATCTGATAACCGTTAGGTAGACAATAACCACATTTAAAATTACATACATCTGTAATTGATAATCTTATATATGGGAATGTTCGTCCAAAATTGTCTCTAAGCATTTTCATATATATTTTTATAATATATTCTAATACAAAAATAGTATGAATAAAATTCTTTCAAAAGATGAAATTAATCTATTTAAAGAGCAAGGTGCTGTATTTCTTAAGAATAAATTTGATATTAGCTGGATAAACAAATTAAAAAAGGGAATTGAAAGAGATATTAAGAACCCAAGTCCTAGATTTAAATCACACACTATTCAAAAAGATGTCCCAGCCTATCTAGAAGATTATTGGACTTGGCATTTAGTTCCTGAATTTAAAGAATTTGTTTATAATTCACCATATGCACAAATAGCATCTGAATTGATGTCAGCAAAAAAAATTAACCTAGTAATGGATAATTGGTTTTTGAGAGAAGCAGGATCTAAATCATCAACTCCATTTCATCATGATATTAGTTATTTTGATATGGATGGAACAATGTGTGTTTTATGGTTACCACTGCAACCTACGAAAAAAGATGAAGGAGTTGTTTGGGTAAAAGGATCACATTTATGGAACAAGTTATTTTTAAGAGTTTTATTTAAAGATGGACATAAAATTGAAGGCAACGAGTGTGTAGTGGATGGAAAAAAATATGAACTTCCGCCTGATATACTTAGCAATAAAGATAAATATCAATTTTTACAGTGGGATTGTGAATTAGGTGATGCAGTTATTTTTGATATGAGAACTCTTCATGGAACGCTCAGTGAAACCGTTCCTCAAAAAACATTAAGTCGATACACATTAAGAGTAGCAAAAGAAGATGCAAAGATTAGCTATGTTGGCGATTGGACTAGTTATAATTATAGAAAAGCAATGCAAGATGCAGGATATAAAAATGGTGACAATCTTGGTGGAAAGATGTTTCCAACATTATTTCAAGTTAATTAACTTCCAATATTTTAATACTGGAAGTTAAAAATTATTTTCTATTTACCTGGCTCTTTGTATCCAGAGGACATTTTATTTGCAATTTTTGCAATACTATTCAAATCTATAGATTCAAGAACGGTAAAATCTTCTACTGCACCGCTAGATACAGCTACCATTCCCGATGCAGCAGCTTGGTCAAATGTTCCTTCTACCTCAACCATAAAATCATACTTACCTCTAAGACCAGCATAACCAACAAGTTTAGCTCCGGCGGCAGCACATAAAGCTGTTGTTGCAGCTTTTCGATCTGTATTTGGATTATTTACAAATCCAGCCAAACCCTTATCAGTATATCTTCCTAAGACATAAAATTTACCCATAGGTACCTCCTTTAAAAATATAATTTAATTAGAAAAGAGATAAAATTTCAACTGTTAAAATTTTGAAGAGTTAGATGTTGGATTTAATGGGTTTTTTTAACTATTTAATCGACCCATTTCTTTTAATTCAACTTCTAGTTTGTCAAGTTCCTCACCACCTGCCATCATACCAAGTAGTTCTTCTCGACTAATATCTTTTTTATTAAAAGTTCCTAAGCTTCTACCTCTGTTGAGAACAGTAAAACTATTTCCAACTGGATAAGCATGATGAACGTTGTGAGTAATTAGAATTACAGCTAATCCTTCTGATGCAGCTTTAACAATATATTTTAAAACCATTGATGCTTGGTGAACCCCAAGTGCTGATGTTGGCTCATCTAAAACCAAGACTTTTGCACCAAAATATATTGCTCTTGAAATTGCTAAACACTGTCTCTCACCTCCAGACATTGTTCCAACTGCTTGAGATGGATCTCTAATATCAATTCCTATCTGACTCATTCTTTCAGCTGCAATTTTATTTGCTTTTTCAATATCAAATGTTTTCAATAAAGGTAAACCTTTTAAAGGTTCTCTTCCCATAAAAAAATTTCTAGTAACACTCATCAAAGGTACTAAAGCAAGATCTTGATAAACAGTTCCAATTCCTAAATCTAAAGCATCTTTTGGTGAGTCAAATACTGTTTTTTCACCTTCAATTACAATTTCACCTTCATCAGGTCTATGAACTCCTGCAAGAGTTTTGATTAATGTAGATTTTCCAGCACCATTATCTCCAAGTAAACACATGATCTCACCTTTTTTAAGTTTCATAGTGACATCTTTAAGAGCAATTACCTTACCAAAAAACTTACTGATGTTATTAAATTCAATCAAATTTTCAGACATTATTTGCTCTCCGTAACTCTTTTTCTAACATAATTATTAAACACAACAGCAATCAACATCATTGCGCCTAAAAATACTTTAAACCAATCAGTATCAACATCGGTATAAAATATTCCCATTGAAACTGTTCCAAAAATTAAAGCACCAAAAGCTGCACCTATAGCAGATCCATAGCCCCCAGTTAATAAACAACCACCAACTACAGCAGCAGCAATTGCTTCTAGCTCTTTTAAATTTCCCCTCATAGTATCAGCAGAACCTGCGTCTAATACTTGTATTGTTGCAAAAATTGTCGATGCAATAGCAGTTCCTATAAATAAACTAATTTTTACTCTACCAACTGGAACACCTACATTTGTTGCTCCATTTTTATCTCCACCTGAAGCAAAGATCCAGTTACCATATCTTGTTTTCATTAAAATCCACGTTGCAAACAGTGTTGCAGCAATAAACCAAATCACTGAAGGAGGTATTCCTGTTGCTAAAGGAGTTCCATCTGTTCTAAGTGCAATTAAATTCATTGAACCTAACCAATTAAATAACCATGTAAATGTATCAGTTGCAAAGATCCATGCTATTGGATCATTTTCAATTAAAACCCTTAAACCCGGAACTTGAGTTCTTCCTGTGATTAATCTTGTTAAAGCTAATGTTGCTCCTCTTAAAATAAATAACATTGCGAGAGTTACAATAAATGAAGGAAGACCAGTTCTGACAACTAGAATTCCATTAAAATATCCAACAAGTACAGCCATTGCGAAAGCAAAAATGATACTTGTCCATAAAGGCCAACCCCAATATATAGCTGGAATTGCAATACAAATTCCAGCAAAACCAATCATTGATCCTATTGATAAATCAAATTCACCACCAATCATTAGCATTGCTGCAGCAATTGCAATAATTCCTAGATTTGCAGATACATCTAAAAAGTTAAGCATACCGTATGCACTAAACATTCCAGTATCACCAGCTACTATTCCAAAAAATATAAATACTAATATTGCACCACCTAGTGCACCTAATTCTGGTCTATTTAAAAGCAGTCTTAACTTAGAGACCTTTTGAAGTCTTTCATCTTGTCCTGAGCTTTTTTTTGAGGCTATACTTTTTGCTTTATCTGACATTAATTTTTTTGAATTTTTATTAAAAAAAAGGCCTAACTAAAAACTTAGTCAGGCCTTTTAAATTATTTATTATCTGTAACCTTGAGCTGCCCACTTAATTACTTTAGCAGCATTAGCAGGAGTTACAAAACCAGGACCAGTCATTACTACACCAGCTGGCATTGTTCCATATCTCATGTACTGACCAAAGATAGCGATTGGTAAGTAACCTTGTAGGTATTGTTGTTGGTCAATTAAAAACTCTACTTTACCTGCAGCAGCAGCTTTTAACATTCCTGGCGACATATCAAATGTACCAAGTTTAACACTACCAACTTTTCCAGCAGATTCTAAAGCTTTAAGAGCAGCTTCACCTGCAAGACCAGCACCTAAAGTAAGGATAGTGTCATATCCACCACCTAATTTAGCAGCAACAGCTTTTTGAATTTCTGTTGGGTCATTAGAAGTTCCTAAGATATCAACTGAACCACCAAAACCTTTTTTGAATCCAGCACATCTTCTGTCTAGTGCAACGTTTCCAACTTCGTGGTTAACACATAGTGCTTTTTTACCACCAGCAGCTTTCATTTTTTGTCCGCCACCTACACCAGCTTCAAACTCAGTTTGTCCAACGTGAGCAGAAATACCTAGTGATGCAAAGTCATCTGAACCAGAGTTCATTGAAATTACTGGAATACCAGCAGCGATAGCAGCTTTAACTGATTTACCTAAAGCAGCAGCATCTGGAAGAGTAATCACAATACCTTTTGGTTTTTGTGAAACTGCGTTGTCGATTAATTTAGCCATTTCAACCATGTCGAAAGTACCAGGCGCAACGTATTTGCAAGATATTTTCATATCTGCACAACCTTTGTCTACACCATTCTTAGCAACAGACCAAAACGGGTCATTAGCTTGTCCGTGAGATACAACAATCACGTCTACCGCAAAAGCAGACACTGAAAGCATAACCCAAGCAGCAAAAGCTAAAATTGATTTGTATAATGTTTTCATTTATTTTCCCTCTTGTTAATAAAAGTTAACTTTTTATGCGCGGAAGATATCATAGAAAAAACCTAGATGTCAAAAACCTCAACTTAAATATGCATAAATATTATACACAGTTTGTAAGTATTTTAATTTTTCAATTAAAAGTTGTAATTAAAATTTAATTTTTATTTGTTTTTTTTCTTTTAAGGACTTTAAAGCAGCATTTGCAATTATTAATGCTCTTCGTCCATCTTCAAAACTTGAGACAGGCTGTTTTCTTTTTAATGCATAGGACGCTAATTCATTGAGCTGTAATTTGTAAGCATCTACATATCTATCAATAAAAAAATTCAATAAAGGCTTTTTTTGAGACGTACTTTTTTTGGTAAAAGTTTGTGTTTCATTCTCATTTTTATTACCAGATATCAACATTCCATTAGATCCAAATAACTCGACTCTTTGATCATATCCAAAACTACAATGTCTTGAGTTAGTAATTATACATTGAACACCATTTTTTGACTTAAGGACACATGATGCTAATTCATAATCTTTAATCTTATTAAATCTTTTATCTGAAACATTACTACCGATTGAGTAAATTGAGTCTATCTCATCATTTTGTAAATAAAATCTAGTTAAATCAAAGTCATGAATCATCATGTCTTTAAAAATTCCACCAGAAACTTTTAAATAATTAATAGGTGGAGGTGCTGGATCTCGACTTGTGATAATTATTTTTTCAAGTTTGCCAATAATTCCTTTTTTTAGATCTTTTTTTATAGAATTGTGACCCGGATCATATCTTCTATTAAAACCTAGCTGTATTTTGGGATTAAATTTTTTAATATTTTTTTTACAAATATTTACTTTTTTAATATTTAGATCTAAGGGCTTTTCACAAAATACAACTTTTTTATATTTAGTTGCTTCATTAATTAAATTTATATGAGTAGGGGTACTTGACGCGATAAAAACAACATCAATATTTTTGTCTTGAAAAGCTGATTTTGGATTATCAATTGCAATAGTGTTAAATTTTTTTGAGATTTTTTTTGATAAGTTTTTATCAATATCAAAAGTATATTTTAAATTAAATTTTTTATGAGCATACAAATTTTCACCATGCATCTGTCCAATTCTACCCAAACCAAATAATGCAACATTTATCATAATCTAACCCATCTTTTTCTTTTAGAAGATGTTTTGCATGCATCAATAAATTTTGCAGTTTCAAAACCTTCATCTTCATTTGGATAAAGAAATTTATTTTTTGATTTACTTTTAAGTGATTTAGCAAACTCTTTATATATGTTTGCAAATGCATCTAAATATCCCTCTGGATGGCCATATTTTATTCTAGAAAAATTTTTAGAATATTTAGCCTCATGAAAACCTCTTTCTAGCAATCTAACTGCTCCTTTTGCTGGGTTTAATTTTAAATAACCTGGATCATTTTGTATCCATTCGAGACTTCCTTTTTCTCCAAATAATCTTATTCTTAAACCGTATACTCCACCTTTAGCACTTACACTCGTCCATAAAATTCCTTTGGCATTGTTGTTAAAGTCAATCATAACTTGTGCATTATCGTCCATTTTAATATTTTTTGATATTTGTTTTATATCAGCAAAAATTGATTTCGCTTTTAATCCAGAAATATAAATAGCTAAGTGATATGCGTGACTTCCAATTTCATTTAAAACAGAAGAAGTACCAACAATATTTTTTTGTAATTTCCATGAAAGAATTTTTTTTGAATTACTCTTAGTTATTTTATTTCCGTCAGCCCAGTCTTGAATATACTCAACATTGATATAATTAACTTTTCCAATTTTACCTTTTGCAACCAAACTTTTAGCCTCTCTTACCATTGGGTAGGCAGAATAATTATGAGTTAAAGCATATTTAATTTTTTTATTTGATTTAATTTTTTTAAATAAACTTTTTGCTTGATTTAAATTTCCAGCGAATGGTTTGTCTGAAATTATATTTATATTTTTGTTAATAAAAGTTTCAGCTATGGCTTGATGACTTCCAGGCGGGGTCATGATAGCAACAACATCAATTCCATCTGTTCTTTTTGCCTCTTTATTAGCCATTTCTTTATAATTTGAATAACATCTATTTTTATCAATTCCTAAGCTTTGACCAAATTTAGATGAATTTTTAAAGTTTCTTGAAAAAACACCCGATACAATTTCATACTGATTATCAAATCTTGCTGCAATTCTATGTACATGACCAATCCAAGATCCAGATCCACCACCAACTATTCCAAGTTTAATTTTTTTACCTTTTATTTTGGTCATAATTTTATAATTTACCTTAACAAAATTTTAAAAATTATGACAGTTAAATTAGGAATAGCACCTATAGCTTGGAGTAACGATGACATGCCAGAGTTAGGTGGAGATACTCCACTTGAACAATGTTTGTCTGAGGCTAATGAAGCAGGTTTTATAGGAATAGAGTCAGGTGGAAAGTTTCCAAAACACTCTAAAGATCTTTTGCCTTTATTAAAAAAACACAACCTTAATTTATGTTCGGGATGGTATGGTGCAAACCTTAGAACCAACTCTGTTAAAGAAGAAATAGATTTAATTCAAGATCAGCTCACTCTTTTTAAAGATTGTAATTCACCTTGTATGGTTTTTGCTGAGGTAAGTGACTCGGTGCAGGGAGATCCAAATAAAAGATTGTCAGAAAGACCACAAATGGATTTGGAAGAAAGTAAATCTTTTTATAAAAAGATATCTGAAATAGCTAAGTATTTAGAAGATAAAGGTATGCCTCTAGCTTATCATCATCACATGGGAACAGTAATTGAAACTCATGAAGATACAGAAAAGTTATTAGAAAATACTAATGATAGTGTGAAATTAACTTTAGACACTGGACATATGTTGTTTGCTCAAGGAAATTCGAAGAAAATTTTAGAAGATTTTAGTAGTCGTATAATTCACATTCACTGCAAAGATATTAGAAAAAATGTTTTAGAAAATTCTTTAGAAAATGATTTAAGTTTTAGAGGTGCTTTTTTAGAAGGTGCTTTTACCGTACCAGGTGATGGTTGTATTGATTACAAGCCTTTGTTTGATATTTTGAAAGCTAAAGATTATTCTGGATGGTTAGTGGTTGAGGCAGAACAAGACCCGGCAAAAGCAAATCCTTTTGAGTACGCAAAGATTGGATACAAATATTTAACTGAAACTTTAAAAAGTAGTAATATTGAAATCTTTAAAAATTAATTATCTATAAACAGAAGTTAATTCATTATTTCCAGCTGCAACACATGGCGATTTAAAACATGTACCAACAATCCATTCCGATCCAGGGTCTGGTAAAAAATTTGATGACATCACAAAAATTACTCCCATCTCAACAGCTTGGCCTGCTTTACCTTCAGCTTTTATTCGTGGATCCGGGTCAGTTCTTACCGTAGTGTCTTCCGAAAAGGGATTTTCAATATTAAGATTTTTATTAATATAGCTTACTACTTTTTCAGCTATCCATTCTCCATTACAAGGGTCACCCCAAATTGTAGATTTCCCCTCATCGTTATTTCCACAATTGTTAATTTCATCATTAATTAAATTAACTACTTTATTGTGATTATCTTTAACAAGGTTTGCTCTAGCTTCTACTGCTGGTCTGGTACTTACAGTCCAAATTAACATTCCAACAACAAAAATTGCTGAAATTGAAACTAAAACTTCTAAAAAACCAAAATTTTTTACATTAAATTTCATATTATAATTTTACGATCTTAGACTTTTCTAACTTTTCATCAAAAAAATCAATAATATTTTGTACTGTTTCTTTACCCATCCTAGTCATGCACTCTTCTGTAAATGATGCTGTGTGTGGACTTAGAAAAACTTTATCATTTTTAAGTAGTGGATTACTAGCTTCTGGTGGTTCAATTTCAAAAACATCTAAGCCTGCCCCAAAAATTAAATCTTCTTTCAAAGCTTTATCTAAATCAACCTCATTAACAATGCCACCTCTTGCAGCGTTGATTATGATGCAATTATTTTTCATAGTTTTAAGCAAATCATAATTAATTATATTTTTAGTTTTATCATTTAATGGAATATGAAGAGAAATTGCATCCATGT
>ERZ1046740.909-NODE-909-length-22678-cov-17.577510_pt1 | contig 22678 bp, 23 predicted proteins | sample MGYA00383093_ERZ1046740 | MGnify/ENA primary metagenome ERZ1046740 (study PRJEB29581, sample SAMEA5548363) | metagenome | biome: marine; feature: coastal; material: water | depth 25 m | study: Short-term variability in the microbial, nano- and picoplankton... | reverse complement strand
AATGTGGGGAAGCCAGAAGATAGCGAACACTATCTCTCATCATCCCTCCCAAAGAAGCCTCAGGTGCCTGTAACCCCAGACCTAGAAATGAGAGGCTTGCTTCAGCAATAATTAAACCTGCTACAGCATAAGTGGCCTCCACAATCATAGGGGTTGATAACGATGGTAGGATATGGTGAAAAATTGTTCTTACTTTTGTGCTTCCCATTGACTGCGATGCCTTTACAAAATCTTGCTCTTTAACGAGTAAAGTTTGTGCCCTTGCCAGCCTTGCATAACCGACCCAACCTCCAATAGAAAGCGCAATGATTAAATTTAATTTTCCGGGAGACAATATGGCTGCAAATGCAATTGCAAGAAGGATGCCAGGAAAAGACATAAAAAGGGTCGTTATGAATTTTATAATCTGATCTAATTTTCCCCCTATGTATCCTGAAAGCACACCTATAAATATTCCTGAAATGCTAGAGATAAATGTAACGCAAAAAATAATTAGAAATGAATTAATAAATCCATCAACTAACCTAAAATAAATATCTCGACCAAAATCATCCTTACCAAACCAGTAGGTAAAGTTTGGGGTAGCAAGAATTTCCTCGACCTGCATAATGCTTGAATCATAGCCACTCAAAATCTTGTTAATAAGCGAGAAAACCCAAAATAAAATTATCGCTATAGCAGTTTGCTTCATACCCTTAATGCCTCATTCTTGGATCTAAAAACCGATAAGCAACTTCAGTTAAAAAATTTATAAAGACGTATGATGATGCAATAATCAAAATGCAGGCCTGCGTTACTGGATAATCTCTTGTTTGAATAGATGCAACTAATAGTCTACCTAAACCGTCCCAACTAAAAATAGTTTCTGTAATTACTGCGCCTGATAACAATGAACCAAACTGCATACCGATAATAGTAATTAAGGGAATCAAGACCAACCTAAACATATGGTGCAATGTTATTGCTAACTCTCCTAACCCTTTTGCTCTTGCTGTTCTTACTACATCTGAGTTAATAATTTCAAGCATAGAGTTTCTTGTCATTTTAATAATTACTGCAAGCAAGCCAAGTGCGAGGGTAAGGGCTGGTAAAATAATTGCATATTTACTCTCCATCCCGCTAACAGGAAGTAAGCCTAAATAAATAGACATCATTAAAATTAATAATGGTCCGAGAAAAAAATGAGGGATAGAGATAAAAAATAAACTGACGTTAGTGATGCACCTATCAATAAAACTCCCATGAAATTTGGCTGCCAGAATACCGCCTATGAAACCAAAAAAAATTGCAATGCCTAAAGCCAAAGAAGCAAGAGTATAGGTGTTCTTCATGGCATCTAATAACTGAGGTTTAATTGGCATATTAGTTAGGATTGATGTCCCAAAATTACCCTGAGCTAACTGGCCAATTGAATTGATTATTTGTTCAATAATTGACTTATCTAGACCTAGCTCACTTCTTAATTTTTCTTGGTCCGCCAATGAAGATGACTCCCCCATCATGACCAAGACAGGGTCGCCAGGAATAAGGTGAAGTATTAAAAAAGTTATGAGAAAAATACCAAAAATTTGGCAAACACTTGTCAAGAGAAGCTTAAGCAAAATTAATTCTCATTAATAAAGACACTAGTTCCTAGCGATACAAGATTAAAAAGTTCAATCACATCCCTATTCCCCATTCTAATACATCCCTCAGAGAAAGGATGTCCTAGGTCTTTCTCATAGGGAGTACCATGGATATAGATGTACCTTTGCATCGTATCAACATCCCCTAAGCGGTTAAAGCCCACCTCACACCCTGATAACCAAATAATTCTTGATAATATCCAATCTTTTTGAGGTTCGGATAGATGAGATTCGGCAGTCCAAATTTCATTTGTTGGCCTTCGAGCTGAAAAAACCGTAAATATAGGAAGTGTATCCCCTATTTTCGCTCTTACAATGTGCTTTCCTAGGGGTGTTTTAAAGCTATTCTTTTGTTGGCCAACACCTCTTTTTGCTGTGGAAATTGAAAAGCGTTTCATTAGGATACCTTTCTCAAAAAAAGATAAATTCTGTTTTTTTATTGAGACATCGATGTATGTGCTATTAATTTTTTTTAATCCCATCCAACCCATTCCAACTGCCATCAAATGAAAGTTTATAATCTGAGATGTTTTTTCTAAAAGCAGCAAATCCACCCTCATACCATAATGGAATAAGCCCTGTATCTCGATAAGCTTTCAATATTACCTTATTCCAAACATTTTTTTCTATTGCCTCTAATAAAAGTTGATCCATCATTTTATTTGTATACTGACCCCTATTAAGCCCTGCAGGAGGTAATTGAGTTGAGGAAAAAATTTTAAAATAGATATCAGGATTAGTGATGCCCACCCAAGTTAATGTATATAGCTGAAAATTACCTGACTGGATGTCCCTGAAGAAAGTACCCCAATCTAATGACTTTATCTCTAAATCAATACCTACATCCTTTAGTTGTTTTTGGATAATTGTTGCAATCTTTACTCTAAATGGGTCAGTAGATGTCTTTAAAACCAATTTTATTGGTTTTGTTATATCCATCTGTGAGATTAATTTTCTTGCCTCATCGGGATCATAATTATCGTCTGTTATATCGACACTGGCCCAATGCTCAGGGGGGAGAATTTGCTGAGAAAGTCTTGATTTTTCTGGTAAAAAAAACTCTAGAATCTCCCTTTGGTTTATAGCCAATGATAACGCCCTCCTAAATGGAATATTTTTAAGGTACTTATCCTTAAAATTAAATCCAACGTAGGAAACGTTTGATCCAAAACTAGATATCGCATTTAAATTTTTATTATCTTGAATCACTTTTATCATTTCAAAAGGAAGGTCATTTTGTATTAAATCTATTTCTCCATTTATAAGTTTCAATACCCTTACTGTGGGGTCTTTAATTTCGATTAAACTAATTCTTTGATTATCTTTGCGTCTAGTTAGCTTGATGTTTGGTAAGCTCTCTGTCATTTTAAAAATACCTGATCCAGCTGGCTTAATAGAAAAGTTATGATTTTTATTTAATAATTTTTTAGGAAGAATAAAAAAATTAAGTTGTGATAAAAAATTGGATTCATTTTTAAAAAGATGGATGAAAAAAATATTATCTGATACCTTTTCGATAGACTTTATATTTTTAAGCTGCTGATAATACGGAGAGGTGGAAAGATCTTTTAAATTTGAAATGGTAGCTATTATATCGTTAATATTTAAGGTACTCCCACCGCTAAAACTTGGTAAGTCTTTCTTTAACTGAAAAGCATATTGAAGGTTATTTTTTTTATTAACCGTAACGACATTTGATCTTGGGAGGAACTCATCGTCTAAATAGATGAAGGGCGTATAAATTAGGTATGATAATTTTTTTGATGCGGCATCTGATTGAAATCTTGGGTCAAGTTGTTGGGGTTTTTGGGCTATCCCAAATCTAATTTCATCATCATCAAAATTTTCAGCACAGCCAAGCAACAAAAAAACCAACAAAAAATGTAGGCTCATTTTTTGTAATAGATTTAACACTAGGTTATATTTTTTAAAAAATTTTTGAATTCAAATTTCATGCCCATGCTTTTAAGAAATTATCCCAATGGGATTTTTTGTAATTGCTAATAGCACTTCTAAATTGATCTATTTCATCCTCATAAGCGTTAGATGTTAATTCTTTTTTTGACAATAAGTACCTCAAATAAACTAAATATGTGTTGGCAACGTCAGTTTCACAGTAATTTCTTATCGATGCTAAGTCACCATTTAAAAATGTCTCCCAGACCTTGCCTCCATCCATATCAAGCTTTCCAGGAAAGCCGTAAATCTTACAGATTTCATTTAATGATGCGTTATTTCTCCCATTAAACATAGCTAAAGTATCCATTAGATCGAGATGCCTTCGATGATATCTGCTCATATAATTATTCCATTTAAATTCAGAATAATTTTCACCAGTATCAAAATAAATTTCTGATGTAATTTTGTTAGCAAGCATTCGATAATTAAGGACAGGTAAATCAAAGCCACTCCCGTTCCAGGATACTAAGTTTGGTGAATATTTATCCAAACCTTCAAAAAAGTGTTTTAAGATTCCCGCCTCATCGGTTCCTTCATCGCCAAGCGTCCAAACCTCTAACCTATCATCCGTTTTTAGTACGCAAGAGATTGCAACCACTTGATGAAGGTGCACTGGCAAGAAGTCATGTCCAACTTTCTGCCGCCTCTTAAAATTAGCGATATTCACTACATCAAAGTCAGACAGGGTTTCATCCAAATTGTATAGACGCCTAATGCTTTTAATATCAGGGATTGTTTCTAAATCAAATATAAGGGTTGGAATCAAAATTTATTTAGGAAATATTCCAGTTGAAAGATATCTGTCGCCCCGATCACAGGCGATTGAAACAATATGTGCATTAGGATTTTGTTTAGCTATTTGCAATGCAACAAAAAGCGCGCCTCCTGTTGATGCACCAGAAAAGATTCCCTCGTTCTTTGCGAGCTTTCTTGCGGTTTCTTCGGCATTTTTTTGAGAAACATTTACAATTTCATCGATATTATCATCTGAAAAAATTGATGGTAAATACTCTTTTGGCCACTTCCTAATTCCTGGTATTTGTGCGCCCTCTTCGGGTTGGACGCCAATAATTTGAATATTCTTATTTTTTTCTTTTAAAAATTTTGAAGTACCCACGATAGTTCCTGTTGTGCCCATGCTTGAAATAAAGTGGGTCACCTTTTTATTTGTATCACGCCAAATTTCTGGTCCTGTTCCTTCGTAATGTGCCTTTGGATTATTGGTATTACCAAACTGATCCAAAACAATACCCTTTCCTTCTTTTTGCATTCCAAGTGCTTCATCCCTCGCTAACTCCATACTTCCTTCCTGAGAAGTCAGGATAATTTCCGCACCAAAAGCCTTCATCGTTTGCCTTCTTTCAATCGATTGATTTTCAGGCATTATTAATACCATTTTATATCCTCTCATTGCCGCAACCATCGCTAACGCAATACCCGTATTCCCTGATGTTGCTTCAATCAGTGTATCCCCTGGCTTTATTCTTCCAGATAACTCAGCTTCATTTATCATAAAAAAAGCAGGTCTATCCTTAACTGAGCCTGCGGGGTTGTTACCCTCTAGCTTAAGATATATCTCACCACCTTTTTTATCACACAGTCTTTTAATTTTTGCTAGGGGTGTATTTCCAATTGTTGCTTCAAGTGTATTTTTCATTTTTAATATTTTTTATAAATATAAATCGCCACCAAAATAAACAATAGGTAGTTCAGTAAAGCTAATTGAGGCAAGGTTATACCAAATAAAGTCCAGTCGATTGAAGAACAGTCACCAGCCCCCCTGAAAAGCAATTCGAAGGCTTCTGATAATGGAAAACTATCAAACATATAATCTAGATCTAAACCACACTCGGCTGGGACAGAAATTATTTTACTCTGAATTAAAATATGTCTCACGGAAAAAACTACTCCCGTAAAGTTGATAAAAAGTAACACTATTAGATGAAAAATTTTGACTATCTTAAGAGGGCTAAAGAAGCTGAAGAAAAAAAATGCGCCTCCAGCGACAATAAAAATAATTCTCTGAGTAATACAGAGCGGGCATGGCTCTAATTGAAATCTATCCTGAATATAGAGCGCCACAACAACGAGAAAAAAAGAAAATAATGCAGCTAAAAGATTAATCGCCTTGAAGGATAAATTAAATTTCATATATTTAAAATTTTCTGTAAAAGTCCTATAATATTAACTCATTAAATGAGAATATCTTGAATACTCCTATCATAAACGACTTTATTTCTGATGAACCAAAAATTTTCTCAGTCTCCGAAATAAATCGTCTTGTAAAAAAAGTTTTAACAGATAGCTTCGATTCGGTATGGATTAAAGGCGAAATATCAAATTTTATTAAGGCCAGCTCAGGCCATTGGTACTTTACTATCAAGGACAATACCTCCCAAGTCAGGTGCACTATGTTTCGAGGTAAAAATAACTTTGTTAATTGGGATGTAAAAGATGGTGACCTTGTTGAGATACATTGCGATATTGGTCTCTACGAAGCAAGAGGTGAGTACCAATTAAACGTAAATAAAATTCAAAAATCTGGCCTGGGTGAACTATTCGAAGCCTTTCAATTATTAAAAACAAAATTAGAAAAAGAAGGCTTGTTTGATGAAAAAAATAAAAAAAGTATCCCTGCGTATATAAAAACGATTGGCGTCATTTCATCAGAAAGTGGTGCTGTGATCAAAGATATTATCAGTACAATTAACAGGCGAAATAGATACATCAATATCATCATCTACCCCACACAAGTTCAAGGCCCTGCATCCATTGAGAACATTATCAATGTCATTCAAGCTGCAAACATAAGAAACGAGGTCGATGTATTAATTATAGCTCGCGGTGGTGGTTCAATTGAAGACCTATGGTCCTTTAATGATGAAAAAGTTGTTAGGGCAATAGCTTCATCAAATATAGCGACAATTTCTGCTGTTGGACATGAAACAGATTTCACGATAGCTGATTTTATTGCGGATTTAAGAGCTCCAACTCCTACAGCCGCTGCAGAGATGGTTAGTCGTGAACTGTCCTTATTTTTTGAAAATCTTACCTCCTTTCAACAAGATCTTTTCCAAATTATGCAGAATAAGTTCCAAGAGATATATCAGCAAATTGACCAATATGAAAAAAGATTGCTGTCCCCTCATGAAAAAATCAAAACTCAAAATGTACTCATTGATAACTTATCAAAAAGAATTCAAACTTCAATGCTAAGGTATCTAGAGTCGTATCAAAATAAAGTTGAATCATTGGAACAAAGCTTAATCTTATTGAATCCTAATGAAATATTATCAAGAGGGTATGCTATAGCGTTCAATGAAAAAAATAAGGCTATTACAAATGTGGAGAATATTTCTTTGGATGATAAGATTAAAATTAAATTACATCATGGCCTAGTGACTACATCAGTAACTGATAAAACAAATGGATAAAAAAGATAATCAGGATTCAAAGTTCTTAGTACTTTGTTTAGGCGCCCTTGGAGTTGTGTTTGGGGATATTGGAACAAGCCCACTCTATGCAATAAAAGAAATATTTGCGATAAACAACAACATACTAACGCTCACCAATTCTAATATGCTGGGCATTCTTTCACTTATCTTTTGGTCCTTAATTTCAATTGTTTCCATTAAATATATTCTCTTCATTATGCGAGCAAATAATAATGGAGAAGGCGGTATTATGGCGTTGCTCTCCCTTGCCACTCGAAATGCAAAAACCAAAAGAAAGAAATTAATAATTGTCTCTATTGGTATGTTGGGTGCAGCTATGTTTTATGCAGATGCTATGATCACACCCGCAATATCAGTCATTTCCGCCATAGAAGGTATCGAACTAATAACGCCCGCTTTTAGTGAGTATATTGTGCCCATCACGCTCATTATTATCTTTGGATTATTTTGGACGCAGAGTAAAGGCACGGGGGCGGTAGGTTTTATGTTTGGGCCAGTTATGCTTGTATGGTTCTTAATATTATCGATGCTGGGTGCCTATAACATTATTCAAGAGCCATCCGTATTGTTAGCACTAAACCCTATTTATGCATTCAATTTTTTTTCATCTCAATTTTCTATAGCATTCTTAACACTTGGCGCGGTCGTTTTATGTGTCACTGGAGTGGAATCTCTTTACGCTGACATGGGGCATTTTGGAAGAAATCCAATAAAAGTGACATGGTTTAGCTTTGTATTTCCGGCCTTAACAATCAACTACTTTGGTCAGGGTGCATTGATTTTAAGTGATCCAAGTGCAATAAAGAATCCCTTCTACCTCATGGCGCCAGAATGGATGACACTCCCGCTCGTTATTATGGCGACAATAGCTACAGTCATTGCTTCTCAAGCATGTATTACCGGAGCATTTTCCGTCTCGAGGCAGGCGTTGCAGCTTGGCTTTATCCCGCGAATGAGAATTGACCACACCTCTGAAGACCAAGAAGGCCAGATTTATTTGCCGAGAGTGAATTGGATTTTAATGGTTGGGGTTATGAGCGTGGTTGCGATATTTCAAAGCTCAAGCGCACTGGCTAACGCTTATGGAATTGCAATTACACTTGATATGGTAATCGCAACTATTCTTGCAGGTTTTGTGATGCACGAAATTTGGAAATGGAAATGGAAATATACGCTTGCCTTCCTAGTCATCTTTTTGACAATTGATATTATTTTCTTCTTATCAAATATTATTAAAGTGCCATCCGGAGGATGGTTCCCTCTTTTGGTGGGGATAATTTTTGTCTTCCTAATTTCAACATGGAAAAAAGGTAGAAAAATTCTATTTAAAAAAACTAAGAAAGAAACTATGGAGATTGATTATTTTTTTAAAGAAATGAAAAAAATTATAAAAGCACGAGTTGATGGCACCGCAGTTTTCTTAACCCCAAACCCTGATGGTGTTCCGCACTCATTACTTCATAATTTGAAACACAATAAAGTTCTACATAAGCGAGTCATCTTATTGTCAGTAAAATTTAAGGACTACCCTCATGCAAATGGAGAAAATATTATTTCCATTAAGAAACTCCCTAATAATTTTTATAAGGTTATTCTTAACTATGGTTATAAAGATCTCACAAAAATACCTCAGGACCTGGCAAGAAATTTAAAGGGCACCTTTTCTTTAGATCCAATGGATACGTCATATTTTGTGGGAAAAGAGAGTTTAGTTATTAGGTCAGGTACAGAGATGAATTTCTTTAGAAAAACTATTTTCTCCTACCAGTTTAGAACATCAGAAAATATCACTAACCAATTTAACTTGCCTGTCAATAGAGTCGTTGAGCTAGGGAGTAAGGTTGTTTTTTAATGCAATATAAAAGAAATATTTATATTGCATTAACTATTTTAACTATTCTCTTTGGCTGTACTTCGACAACAAAGAAATCTGATTCAGACGTAGATCGAATCCAATTGATGATTCTTCCTGAATATATGGCTCTAGATATGTCTCAGAGTGGGTATACCGAGATTCTTGATGAAGCAAAAAAGGATGGTATTTTAAATACAGATACCATACAAGTCGAAAGAGTAAGAGAAATATCATATAACTTAATAAACCAAACATATATTTTCAGAGAAGACGCACAGGATTGGAATTGGGAAATCAATGTTATTGATAGTGAGTTAATTAATGCCTTTTGCATGCCTGGTGGAAAAATTGTTGTTTACTCAGGCCTTATAAATAAATTAGATGCAACTGATGATGAGCTCGCTGCCGTTATTGGGCATGAGATAGCTCATGCACTAAGAGAGCATGGAAGAGAAAGAATGTCATCTGCACTAGTCCAACAAGTAGGAATCTTAGGATTTGCGATATTTCTTAGCAATCAAGATGGGAGCTTTCTATCTAAGCAAGCTATCCTTCAGGGGGTAGCTTTGGGGACTACATTATTCTTTGCTCTACCTAATAGCAGAGAACAGGAAAGAGAGGCTGATGATATGGGTCTTGAGTTAACTGCTCTTGCAGGTTATAACCCAATGGCAGCCGTCAGCCTATGGCGAAAAATGGATGCCCAATCTGAATCTCAGCCCCCTGAATTTTTAAGCACCCATCCGTCGAATGAAAATAGAATAGAAGACCTTCAAGTTGAGGCAAAAAAATATGAAAAGCTTTATAAGGAAAACAAAATTAATTAATTCAAGGCCTTTATTTAATTATATTTACTGTAAAATACGCTTTTTTAATAAATAAAATTTAACATGATGACAAATAACCAAACAATAATAGAAGCAGCTTTTGAGGAAAGATCAAAAATAACACCCGATAATGTGTCGGCGGATATAAAAGATGCAATTAACCAAACGATCGGTGGGCTAAATGATGGTTCTTTAAGGGTAGCGACAAGAATAAAAGATTCACAAAACTGGGAAACACACCAATGGATTAAAAAGGCTGTCCTATTATCATTTAGGATTAAGGAAAATGAAGTGATGGACGGAAATTACACTAAATTTTTCGACAAGGTCGATTCAAAATTTAATGGATTCGCAGAAAAAGATTTTCAAGATGGTGGTTATAGAGTTGTCCCTAATGCCAATGTTAGGAAAGGGAGTTTTATAGGTAAAAATGTTGTACTGATGCCCTCTTATGTAAATATAGGCGCATATGTTGATGAAGGAACGATGGTAGATACATGGGCAACTGTTGGCTCGTGCGCACAAATTGGTAAAAATGTGCATCTATCCGGAGGTGTTGGTATTGGTGGTGTCTTAGAGCCCATCCAAGCAGGGCCAACCATAATCGGTGATAACTGTTTTATTGGTGCTCGTTCTGAAGTTGTAGAGGGTGTTGTTGTTGAGGATAACGTCGTCATATCAATGGGTGTGTATATCGGTCAATCAACAAAAATATATGACCGAGAGACTGGGGAAGTTTCGTTTGGAAGAGTTCCTAAAGGTTCAGTAGTGGTTTCTGGAAACCTTCCATCAAAAGACGGGTCCCATAGCCTTTATTGTGCAGTAATTGTAAAAAAAGTTGATGAAAAAACACTTGGTAAAGTTGGTATTAACGAGCTACTAAGAGGAATCTAAAAATGCTCCATGTCTATGGCATAAAAAATTGTAATACAGTCAAAAAGGGACTTGAATGGCTTAATGTCAATAAAATTGCATTTGATTTTTTTGATGTCAAGAAAGTAGATTTAACTACCAACCTTATCAACGATTGGATTAAAAACATTAGTTCACCCTATACACCGGAAAATTTAATCAATAAAACAGGAATGACTTGGAGAAAGCTTTCTGAAAACGAAAAAAAATTACCCCTTACAAAGGAAAATATTATTAACTTAATAAAAAAATATCCGACTGCCATGAAAAGACCGCTCATCACACTTGAAGGAAACGTGTTGGCGATAGGTTTTGATGAAAATATTTATGAAGAAAAAATTAAATGAGTGAAACACTTAATATTGCCAAAGAGCTAATCTCAAAAAAATCAATCACGCCTGAAGATGCCGGATGTCAGGACTTTATGATTCAAAGACTTATGAAATTAGGATTTGAAATTGAAAATATGCCCCACGGCGATGTAAAAAACTTTTATGCAAAAAAAGGTGTAAGCAGCCCACTTATTGTTTTTGCTGGGCATACTGATGTTGTTCCCCCCGGACCTTTAGAAAAGTGGGTATCGCCTCCTTTTGAGCCAACAATTAAAGATAATATCCTCTACGGAAGAGGTGCAGCCGATATGAAAACTTCATTAGCAGCATTCATTGTGAGTATAGAAGAATTTGTATTAGAAAACCCAGACCATAAAGGAGCTATCGGATTATTAATTACTTCTGATGAGGAAGGAGTTGCTACTGACGGCACAGTTAAAGTGATTGAAGCCCTTCAAGAAAGGCAAGAGAAAATAGATTTTTGTATCGTAGGAGAGCCGACCTCCTCAATTAAATTTGGTGATACTGTGAAAAATGGAAGAAGGGGGTCACTATCAGCAAAGTTAAATGTGAAAGGGATTCAGGGTCATATTGCGTATCCAGAATTAATTAAAAATCCTATTCATGCAGTTGCGCCTGCAATTGATGACTTAGTAAATACTGTTTGGGATGATGGGAATGAGTATTTCCCCAAAACATCATGGCAAATTTCAAATATCAATGGGGGTACAGGTGCAACAAATGTTGTACCGGGGAATGTTGAGATATTATTTAACTTTCGATACTCCTCATCAACAACCGCCGATTTATTGAAACAGAGGGTTGAATCCATCCTCAATCAACACGACTTAGAATTTGAATTAGATTGGCAACATTCTGGCCAACCATATCTTACAGAGAGAGGTATGCTTGTGGATATAATATCCTCATCAGTCAGTGAGGTATGTGGTTTTAAACCTAATATTTCAACAACAGGTGGCACGTCCGATGGAAGGTTTATTGCAAAACTTTGCGATCAGGTTGTAGAGTTTGGTCCAATTAATGAATCCATACATAAAATTAATGAGCACGTCGATATCAATACGATTGATAAACTCAAAGACATTTATAAATTAACATTAAAGAAGGCACTAACCTAAAAAGGATAATTTTTTTTTGCTCTTTTCCTGGTTGTAACCTGCGGTGTTGTGAATTGAGTTAAATCGAAGCCATGCTCCTTCAATACCTCCTTCACATCTTTTTGACTTAACTCTAAATGCATCCCCCTTTTAAGGTGAGAGGGGAGCTTAATTTCTCCAAACCTAACGCGGATTAAGCGACTCACTGTGAAATTTAGTTTCTCAAATAGCCTTCTAACTTCTCTATTCCTACCCTCTTTGAGGGTTACTTTATACCAGTGATTCACCCCTTCTCCACCCTCAAAAATTATCGATTCTAGTCTTGCTTTACCATCCTCAAGGATAATACCCTCTGTTAACTGTTTCATCTGAATTTCCGTTAACTCTCCCAAAATCCTTACAGAATATTCTCTTTCTATTTCATATCTCGGATGCATTAATCGATTTGCAAAAGAGCCATATGTGGTAAAAATTAATAAGCCCGAAGTATTAAAATCTAATCTTCCAATAGCAACCCACTTCTCTTTTTTTAGCCTTGGAAGATTATCAAATACGCTAGGTCGATTTTTTGGATCACTTTTTGAAACAATTTCACCGTCCGGTTTATGATAGAGAAGAATTTTTGGGAGTAGAGTTTCGTCACTCAGTCTTATTAACTTCCCATCAAAAACAATTTTATCTTTTGAGGATACGGCTTGACCAACATGCGCAGGCGCATTGTTAACTTCAATTCTATTTTCTTGAATTGCCTTTTCAATCCCCCTCCTTGATCCAACACCCAATTGCGCCAATGCTTTCTGAATACGTATTGATGAAGATTCTTTTAAATCGTCCTGAGATCCTTTTTTAGCCAATGTAGTTATTCTTCTTCCTTTAGGTCACTCACTTCTTGAACGTCAGGCTTCGGTGATTCATTATCAACGCTTTGATTCAAGGGTGATTGTTCCAAGTCTTTAAATTCTGGAAGTTGTGCTAAAGACTTTAAACCAAAATCATCAAGAAAGTGTTTTGTCGTGGCATAAAGTGAAGGTCTTCCAGGAACTTCTTTTTGGCCAATGATATCTACCCACTCCCTCTCAATTAGCTGCTTAAGAGAGTTTGGATTTAATGAAACCCCTCTTATTTTTTCAATATCACCTCGCGTCACAGGCTGGCGGTAGGCAATGATAGCTAACACTTCCAATACTGCCCTTGAATACTTAGGCACTCTATCTGGATTAAGTTTTTTTAAGAATTCTGAATATTCTAATTTTGATTGAAATCGATATCCATGGGCTACTTGAATTAATTCCAGAGACTCATCTTGCCAATCCTGCTTAATCTCATCAAGCAACATTCTCACTGTTGAGCGCTCAATATTTTTATCAAACATTTTCTGAAAATCATCAATAGATAAGGGTTGATTGTTCGTCAATAATGCAACTTCAATAACCTTTTTTATTTGATTATCTTCTGCCATTAAGCCTCCTCAAGCTGAATGTAAAGAGGGGAGCAGGGTTCTTGTTGATTAATTTTTATTAATCTCTCTTTTGATAACTCGAGTATTGCTAAAAAACAGACTATTAACTTTGGAATCGGATCTTTCTCCTCGTTAAAAAAATGTGAGAATTCTAGTAAACTATTTTCCTTGAGGGATCTTAATATGGACGTCATATGCTCCCTAACTGATAACTCTGATTTAGCAATTTTATGTTGCTCAAACTGCTTCGCTCTTTTAATTACATTTACCCAGGCAGTATAAAGATCATCTACATTTACTTCAGGTGGAAGTTTACATGCTTTTGTTTCAAAATAAGCATTAGCAACCAATGTATCCCTACCGACTTGGGGCATCTCATTGAGCTCTTCAGCTGCTGATTTCATCTGCTCATATTCAATTAGCTTTCTAACCAAGTCCGCCCTAGGATCATCTTCCTCCTCTAAATTTTCTGGTTTGGGAAGTAGTAGCCTAGATTTAATTTCAATCAGCATTGCCGACATTAACAAGTAATCTGCTGCAAGCTCGATATTTATTGTCTTCATCTGCTCAACGTAATTAATATATTGACTGGTCAAGTTAGCCATAGGAATATTAAGCACGTCGATGTTATCCTTTCTAATCAAATAAAGAAGTAGATCTAAAGGCCCCTCAAAAGACTCAAAGTAAACTTCAAGCGCCTCAGGGGGAATGTAAAGATCTAAGGGGAGTTGTGCGATGTCCTCTCCATACAATTTCGCGCCAACCTCATTATTAATTAATTCTGACATTTAAAAACTAATCCCCATTACCTCTCTAACATCCCTCATAGTATCCCTTGCAATCTTTCTTGCTTTTTCACAACCCTCTCCGATTATGCTTTGCACAAGTTCTGGGCTCTCTGAATATTTCTTTGCTCTTTCGCTAATGGGCTCTAATTCTTTCGTAATGGAATCAATCACGGGTTGTTTACACTCAATACATCCCATACTTGCATTTTTACATCCACTTTCAACCCATTTCTTTGTTTTTTCGTCAGAATATACTTGGTGTAATGGCCATACAGGACAATTCTTTGGGTCTCCTGGGTCTGTTTTTCTTATTCTTGCAGGATCAGTTGGCATAGTTCTTATTTTCTTTTGAATATCCTCAGAGCTCTCAGTTAATGCAATGGTATTGTTGTAAGACTTAGACATTTTTTGACCATCAAGACCTACCATTTTAGATGCGGGCGTTAATTTATATTCAGGCTCTATCAAAATAATTTTCCCCCCACCCTCCAGGTAACCTAGCAATCTTTCTTTATCTCCTAAACTTAAAATTTGTTGCTCATCAATAAGTGACTGAGCAGATGCTAAAGCTTGATCATCCCCCTCCTCTTGGTATGCATCCTTAAGCTCTTTATACAGCTGGCCCTTCTTTGTACCTAATTTCTTTATTGCTTCTTCAGCCCTTTCCTCAAACCCCTTCTCTTTTCCATATAAATGATTGAAGCGCCTTGCCACCTCTCGTGTAAATTCGATATGTGGAACCTGATCTTCGCCCACAGGGACTTGCGTTGCTCGATAAATCAAAATATCTGCACTCTGAAGCAACGGATAACCTAAGAACCCATAAGTCGATAAATCTTTTGAAGATAACTTTTCTTGTTGATCTTTATATGTCGGCACTCTCTCTAACCAACTCAAGGGTGTGATCATTGATAAAAGCGTATGAAGCTCTGCATGCTCAGGAACCTTTGATTGAATAAAAATGGTTGCGTTTGCTGGATCAACGCCTGCAGCAAGCCAATCAATAACCATACTTGTGACATTTTTTTCAATAATTTCTGGTGCGTCATAATGAGTAGTCAACGCGTGCCAATCAGCAACAAAAAATAAGCACTCAAGCTCATGTTGCAGATCTACCCAATTTTTTAGAACACCATTGTAATGTCCTAAATGTAAGCTGCCAGTCGGTCTCATGCCAGATACCACTCGTTCAATTGCCATTTTTAATACCCTTTTTAACTAAAAATTGTCAAAATAATATTCTGACTAATTCTTATTAACGGAGACAATATCGCTCCTAATAAGCCTGTTGCAAGCAAAAAAATTAAAATGAAAAACCCATACCTTTCCAATCCTGCCAATTTACTTGACCAAGGATAAGGAAGCAAGCTGACTGCCACTCTTCCACCATCTAATGGAGGAAGAGGTAGTAAATTTAATACCATTAAGACAATATTAATCTGAATACCTGCTACCGCCATAACACCAATAAAATTTTGACCAATGCTAGGAACCAATTGTTGGTTTGAATATAAAATTGTCCAAAAAATTGCCATCAAGAGATTTGCACCCGGCCCTGCCAAGGCGACCCATAGCATATCTTTTTTAGGATTCCGCAAATTAGAAAAGTTAACGGGGACAGGTTTTGCCCAACCAAAAATAAAACCTGCCTGTAAAAAAAATAATAGTGCGGGCAAGATTATCGTTCCAAGCGGGTCTATGTGTCTAAGCGGATTTAAGGAGATACGATTAAGATGGAATGCTGTCATATCTCCAAAATATTTAGCAGCATAACCATGTGCAGCTTCATGAACAGTAATAGCAAATATGATGGGCAAAGAATAAGCTGCAAGTTTTTGAATGATGGTTAAATCCATAAGTTAAACTTTAAAGCAATAATTGATAGGGAGTAATTTTTCATTTTCAATGAAATAACTTTTTTAAATTTTCCCATTTAGACCATATAGGAATTGAATTATCGGGTAGCTGACTTATGTTACCTAACGCCCGATGCGAAATACCTTTTCCGTGAAAATCTGACCCACACGAAGCATATAAATCAAAACTTTCTGCAAGATTGGAAAAATAATTGGCCTGCGATGGATCTTGGCTTCCTGACATGACTTCCACGCCTGCACCACCCAAGTCTTTAAATTCCTGAAATAACCGAGGGTAGAGCTTACTACCCATATCATAGCGTCCAGGGTGTGCAATAATTGCATCGCCTCCCGCCCCATTAATTAAAGTTATTGATTCTTCTAAGGAAATCCATTCATGATCAACATAACCTGGCTTACCAGGCGTAAGAAATTTCTTAAAAACTGCTCCAATATTTTTTGCATACCCTTGGGCAACTAAAAATTGTGCAAAATGAATTCTTCCTATTGTGCTGCTTTTGGCATAAGTTTTAGCGCCATCCATAGCTCCTTGAATGCCTGCCATACCCAAGCTATCAGACATTAGCTGTGCTCTTTTAAAGCGACCATCTCTTATTCTTTTTAAACCCTCAAATAACGGCTTATCATCCTTATCAAAATTTAAGCCGACTATATGTAGCGTTCTTTTATTCCATGTGACTGAAATTTCTACACCATTTATAAAGATAATATTTAGATTTTTTGCAGCATCGCCCGCCTCTTTTAGTCCGGCAATATCATCGTGATCTGTCAATGCAATTGCTTGAACATTATTTTCAGCAGCATGTAGCATCAAATCAGCAGGGGTCAGAAGACCATCAGATATATTGGAATGGGAATGAAGATCTATTATAGGTATATTCATATTTACACTATAATTATATTAGTTATTAACCTTCAAGAATAGAGAAAGTTTTCCCAATGAAATTTTTATACGACCTTCTACCAGTAATTCTTTTTTTTATTGCTTATAAAATCTACGATATCTTCACTGCCACAGCTGTTGCGATCGTGGTTACCCTCCTCCAAGTATTTTATGACTATTTCAAAAATAAAAAAATCGATAAGATGTTACTTTTTAATGGAGCCACCATTACGGTCTTAGGCGGTTTAACTATTATTTTTCAAGATAAAACCTTCATCATGTGGAAACCCTCAGTCTTATATTGGCTGTTTGCCGGTATTTTATTTATTTCAAACTCATTCTTTAACAAAAATTTAATTACGCTTGCGATGGGCCAAAAATTAAAATTAAAAAAAATATACTGGGATCATTTAAGTAATGCCACAGGGTTATTTTTTATTGTGCTTGGATTTATCAACTTATATGTTGCCTATAATTTCGAAGAAGATACTTGGGTAAATTTTAAGCTTTTTGGGATTACAGGCATCTTGTTTATATACATCATTTTTCTTACCCTCTACATCTCAAAAGTCAGCAAGAAATAAATGTGGTACGTTATTTTATGCAAGGATAGACCTAACAGCCTCCCTCTCAGACTTGAGGGACGCAAGGCCCATCGAGAAAGATTGGTAAAACTTCAAAATGAGGGACGATTGCTGGTAGCAGGTCCTTTCCCTAGCTCAGATTCATCAGAACCGCATGAAGAAGGCTTCACTGGGAGTATGATTATTGCCGAGTTTAAATCCATAAATGATGCAGAGACTTGGGCAAAAAAAGATCCATACGTTTTGATGGATGTATATGAGGATGTTGAGGTAAAGCCTTTCATTAGAGTGCTTCCTGGGTAATTAAACAAATGACTGAAGATATAATTAAAGAAAGACTTGAATTTTTAAAACCAACTCAATTCAATTTAGAAAATGAGAGTGAATTGCACCGAGGTCACAAAGGCAATTCTGGTGGAGAGCATTTCAATTTATATATTGTCAGTGAATTATTCGAAGGCAAGAATACTATGGAGCGCCACCGTATTATTTATAACGCGCTTGAAGGCCTTATACCCAAAAAAATTCATGCCTTAAGTTTAAAAACATTTGCGCCAAAAGAGCTCTAATTTCTTGTAATGAGAATAGTTCTCATTTAAAATTATGATATGACTTTAAGTGAACTCAGTGTGGGCGAAAATGCCATTGTTGAAGGCTTTGAAAAAAAGACCTCCTTTAATGACAGATTAATCGCACTTGGTATAAAAAAGAATATAGAAATAAAGGTTATAAGAAAGTCTAATTCTAATGGCCCCCTTCATGTTGAAATTGGCACGACTCAACTAATGTTAAGAAACCAAGTCGCTAAAGAAATAATAATATCTCAAGAGTAAATAAATCAATTAAATGAAAAAAACAGTTCTCATAGGAATGCCTAACACAGGCAAGTCCACATTTTTTAATAAAATAAGTGGTGCTTCAGCAAGAGTTGGAAACTGGCCAGGAATAACTGTCGACCTAAGCAGTATAAAAACTTTAATAAATGGTGAAATGACAGAGCTGATTGATTTACCTGGAATATATAACCTAAATGGTTATTCTGAGGATGAAGAGGTAGTAATAAATTTTATTGATAACAATAAAATAGACCAAGTCTTTTTTATCATGAATTCAACACAAATTGATAGACAGCTTCCACTGGCTATAAGCATTCAGAAACTAGGAATTCCAGTCATCATATTAGCTAATATGATTGATGAAGCGAAGGCACTAGGCATCACCTTTGACTTCGAACAAATGACCAAGTTACTTGGCTGTCCTGTCCTTCCAATCAGTGCCAAATATGGCCAAGGACTCGATAAGATAAATAATACAATTAACACACCAAAAAAAATAAAGATGAATCCTCAAGCAGTTGACGAACAACTTCTATCACAAAATATTTTTGATAAAACAGTAAACATGCCTCTTATTTTAAATGATAAAAAAACTAGGTCGCTCGATAGTATTTTTCTTCATCCATTTTTTGGTATTCCAATTTTTTTAATTATTATCTTCAGCTTGTTCCAATTTATCTATACATTAGGGTCCCCCATTCAAGAATACATGGGAGATTTTTTTAGCTATCTACAGATAAATCATCTTCAAGACTTATCAACTAACTTGTCACCCTTGCTTAAAAGCTTTTTATTCGATGGCTTGTATGCCGGCTTTACCACAGTAGCTGCATTTGTCCCAATAATAATTATCTTCTTCTTTGTAATGACCATCGTAGAAGATAGCGGATACTTTTCCAGAGCTGCATTTTTAATGGATAAATTAATGGAAAAAATGGGTTTGGATGGTAGAGGTTTTGTAATGATGCTCATGGGTTACGGTTGTAACGTTCCAGCCCTTATGGGAACAAAAATTATGCGCAACAAGAACTTAAGATTCTTGACTATGCTAACTATCCCTTTTTCGCTTTGCTCAGCAAGGCTTCAGGTTTTTTTGTTCCTTACCCTAGCCTTCTTATCTTCATTCTATGGGGCATTAACTTTATTCTTTTTATATTTACTTAGTTTCTTTACTATTTTTCTGACAGCGATAATTTTTAAAAGTAAATATAAAAATCGTGAGCCTCTGATTCTTGAATTACCCCCCTATCGTTTTCCAACACTTTCACATATATTTAAAAGAGGAAATCACGAGGTATTTAACTTTCTAAATCGAGCTACAAAATTTATTGTTTTAGGTGTGGTCGCTGTATGGTTGCTCACCTACTTCCCTAGTGAGTATCCAGTTGCCAGTGAGAACACCTATGCTGGAAGAATTGGTAGCTTCTTTGAGCCTATTTTTACTCCTATAGGTATCGATCAAATGTTAATTGTTGCATTAATGTTTGGCTTCATAGCCAAAGAAATTCTTATTGGTGCGTTGGCCGTTATATTTGGCTTTGAGGGATTGGAGCTCGGTAACCACCTAAAAGAAATTTTTACTAATGGGCAAGCCATAAGCTTTATGATTTTTACCTTAATTTATACCCCCTGTGTTTCAACCATCGCGACTATTCGTAATGAATCAAAAAGCTGGCGGCTAACATTAGAGTCTGTCATCTGGTCACTCCTGCTAGCATGGATAGCTAGTTTTATTTTTTATCAAAGTTACGAATATTTTGTAAAATGAAATGAATGATTAGTGTTATTTTATAAAGTCATTTATCATTCAGGTTAGTAAATTTAGGTTAATCATTTATCATCAGCAAGATGCAGAAAAATCAAATTACATTTTTTTTAGGCAACGAAATATACTCGAAATTTCGTAAAACAGCACTTGAAGATCAAATTAAAAACAAAAATTCAGAAATAATATCTATTGACGTAAATGACACCTATGTAATTGAATCTAATATTTTATTATCTGATATTAACAAGCAAAACCTCCAAAAAATTCTTAACTGCGACAAAGGTTCGATGACTGACCTTAAAATTGAAAATAACCTATTTATTGGACCTCGGGTTGGAACAATCTCACCGTGGAGTTCCAGGGCAACAGAGATAATTAAAAATTGTGGGATAGATATTTTAAGGGTGGAAAAACTAAGTTTATTTGCTTTTAAAACAAAATCTAATAAGAAGCTCTCAAAAAAAGAACTTATTGAAATCGGATGTCTCATTTACGACCAAATGACCGATTCAATTTTTCTTGCGCAGGAAAATATAAAAGATCTTTTCATTCACAAGCAACCTTCAAAATTAAGTCACATTGATATCTCTAATGGAGGTTTAGAAGCGCTTCAAGATTTTAATCATTCTCAAGGCCTCGCGCTATCTGATGAAGAGACAAATTACCTTTATGAGTATTTTAAGTCAGAGAATAGAAACCCTACCGATGCTGAGCTTATGATGTTTGCGCAGGCCAATTCTGAACATTGTAGGCATAAAATATTTAATGCTGATTGGGTGATTGAGGGCGAATCTCAAGAGAGATCATTATTTAAGATGATTAAAAATACTCATGAGCTATCACCTCAAAATACCATCGTAGCCTATTCTGATAATTCATCCATTATAGAAGGTTCAGAGATTAAGCGTTTTTATCCAAATAAAAAAGATTTATTTGGTGAAAATATAGAGCTTACACACTACCTTATGAAGGTTGAAACCCATAATCATCCAACTGCGATATCTCCTTTTGCTGGAGCTGCAACTGGGGCTGGAGGTGAAATTAGAGATGAAGGAGCAACTGGCAGAGGTTCAAAACCAAAAGCAGGTTTATCTGGATTTTCTGTTTCTAATTTAAATATTCCCGACTTTATTCAACCATGGGAAAGAAATCATATTAGCTCTCCCGATAGAATAGCTTCACCACTAAAAATAATGATTGATGGGCCAATTGGCGCGGCATCTTATAATAACGAATTTGGAAGACCAAATATACTCGGTTACTTTCGTACACTTGAGACTCAACACAATGGAGAAGATATTGGTTACCACAAACCTATCATGCTCGCCGGTGGAGTTGGGAGCATCAGCTATAAACACACTCACAAAAAGTCGCTCTCAGAGGGAGATCTTCTCATTCAACTCGGAGGACCAGCCATGCTAATTGGACTTGGTGGTGGTGCTGCCTCAAGCATGAACACAGGATCAAATCAAGAAAATCTTGATTTTGCATCTGTACAAAGAGGTAATCCAGAGTTACAAAGGAGAGCTCAAGAGGTTATTGATGCTTGCTGGCAATTAGGTGACAAGAATCCCATCTTAAGTATTCATGATGTAGGTGCAGGAGGCCTTTCAAATGCTTTTCCAGAGTTAATCCATGATGGAGGTGCTGGTGCAATGATGGATATTCGTAAAATAGATAATGAAGAGCCAGCTATGTCACCCAAAGAAATTTGGTCAAACGAGGCACAAGAGCGTTATGTGCTAGCTGTTAATAAAGAAAGTCTTAAGCACTTTTCCTCTCTCTGTAAAAAAGAGAGGTGCCCTTTTGCTGTGATTGGGGAAGCAAAGGACCAACAAAAACTCATAATATCTGACTCCTTATTGAAGGAAGATGTCGTCAATATGAACCTTGATGTATTGCTAGGGAATCCACCAAAGCTTAAAAAAATTGTAAAAAAACCAGCGCATGTTGACCAAGAGTCCGTTTCATTCAAATCAAAAAGTCTCCTTAACTCTATCTCTAAAGTTCTACATTTCCCAAGCGTCGCGAGCAAAAACTTTCTTATTACTATTGCCGATCGCTCGGTAACGGGTTTAGTTGCAAGGGATCAGATGGTAGGCCCTTGGCAAGTCCCAGTATCTGATGTTGGGGTTACAAAAAGTACGTTTAATTCGATAACGGGTGAGGCAATGGCGATTGGAGAAAAAGCCCCTATCGCAATTACAAATGCAGCAGCATCCGCCAGAATGTCTGTGGCAGAGGCAATTACAAATATAGCAGCCAGCGCAATTAATAATATAAACTTAATTAAGCTATCCGCTAATTGGATGGCTGCCTCAGGTGCAAACGATCGTGATTATGAATTATTTGAAGCTGTCAAAACAGTGGGTATGGAGCTATGTCCAAAATTAGGGATAA
>ERZ1046740.907-NODE-907-length-22704-cov-10.110071_pt1 | contig 22704 bp, 17 predicted proteins | sample MGYA00383093_ERZ1046740 | MGnify/ENA primary metagenome ERZ1046740 (study PRJEB29581, sample SAMEA5548363) | metagenome | biome: marine; feature: coastal; material: water | depth 25 m | study: Short-term variability in the microbial, nano- and picoplankton... | reverse complement strand
GAATACGGACGTGTAACCCTAGGGCATACCACAACTGTGCAACGCTTACGTTGGTCCAAGTGCGGATTCTTAAGGGTACTAAGGACTAGTAGCCCCTAAAACTAATATTTGTGGTGTGGTAACCTCGAGCGAAGCGAGTTTATGTGTCCTAATGATTACCACATACAGGAAAAGTGTCCGTATTCCTTAAGTGTTGCTTAAATACCCCTACTTTCTCCTATTAAATTACAGTAACTTACAAGAAAGTTCACTTTAGAGGGTTTATAAATCCGTAAAATCGGGGATCTATTAGTGGAACTAAGGTTCACAACTAAGGTTCCTATAAAGTATCTCCCTCGTACTCTTAAGTTTTAGTTTTAGGGTGGGGGTAGTAGAGGCTTTACTCTAAAGTGAAGTCTACCGTATACTAAAGTAGCACGAACGAAATTCACAACAACCACCCACTCACAGGAAAGGACTGAATACCTATGGCACTATTCGATATGAGCCAAATCAAGAACGACAGTGGTGCTCTGCGTACACAGTCACTCTTCTACGAATTATCGTACGACAATCCAGAACACGTCATCTTCACATTCAAGGAGGATGACATAGAGCTTCCGTCGGGCAAGAAGGCTCATAGTCTTCGGCTGCTTTACTTAGCGAGGGCGACTTCAGACCCGACGGAATATGAATTTGCACTTGCAGTCTTCGGATCATGGGATGTGTGGCAACGCTTAAGCAAAGCCCCCAAGATACGCGACCAAGTCAAGAAGTGGCGTAGCGAAGCTGCAGTGCGTCGTAAGGCTATGGCCTTCGCCTCTGTGGTATCAGAAGTTCAAGAGGGCGGTAAGTCCTCCTTCACAGCCGCTAAGTACCTCATAGAGGAGCCTTGGAAAGTCAAGGACGCTAGGACCACAGATGGCCGTAAGGCCCGTAAGGACGCACAGGAGACGGCTGAGGAAGCCTTTGAGCGTGCAGCAGTAAGCGATGACCTCAAGCGTCTTAAGCGCGAAGGTCTCATACAATGATACATCCACCACTGGTAAAGGATAAGCACTATGGCACTAACTAAAGTTCACAACCGAATGGTCAACCAGAACGTCTTTGATGTTGTTGACTTCGGTGCAGACCCGACAGGGGTAACAGACAGTCGGTCTGCTATTAACAGTGCATTTGCTGCTTGTGAGGCTGCTGGGGCTGGTACAGTCTTGTTCCCCAACGGCACTTACTATTGCTCTGATTATGTAGGAACAACATTCTCTGCTAACCTGACCGACATTAAAGTTATTGGCAACGGGTCTAAGATTAGCCTAAACCCAACAACTGCTGCTAACTACTCACTGTATCTTTACTGGCCTAACCTAAACTCTATCTTGGTTAAGGGCATTGAGATTGATGGTAATACAAAGACTGCTACTGGCATTATCATTCGCAACCAAAGTGCTACGGCATCTTGTGTGTCTGCTGTTGTTGAGGACTGTGTTGTTAGAGACCTCCATGCTGTAGATGATGCAAGCATTACGACTAACCCTATTGGCATTTACATTGACAGTACATTTGAAGGTAACAAGGCAGTTATTCGAAACTCCTTAGTTGAGAATGTTACTAGAGACAAAACTGGTAGAAGCAACACTGGCGTTTCAATTACTGGCTTTCGTGTTGCAACTATTGAAGGCAACTCTATTCAAAACATTAGACATAGTGGACAGGTTGGCGACAAGATTGATGCAGATGGCATCAAAGTGTTTTCTAAGTTTTCAACTGTTGGCTCTGAAAATGTTTACTACGACATCAACGCCTTAATCCAAAACAATGCTGTCTATGACTGTGAGGGTCGTTTTGTTAAAACCCAAGCTAACGGTCAAGTTAAAATCGACAACAATAGTTTTCGAGTGCAGGGTGCAATTGAGTTGATTGATAACTTTGTCGGCGTTGATTGCCAGACAGGTGAAGGACTTGTTACTGACAACGATTTCTTCTTTGGCAGCACATTTACAGGCGGCACAAGTGCAGCAGTCTATAAACCTCAATGTCCAAATGAAAGCACTTACGACTTCCGTTCATTTACTCAAACATTTTCAGGAAACAAAATAGATATTCGTAAAAATATTCCTTACGTTATCTTACCCACATCACCTGCTGGATCAACTTCCAATAAATTCAAACTGTATCTAAATATTTTAAATAACATTGTTAATGTTGCAGATACTGACAGCACCTTTACAACAACAGATCAAAGTACAGAACGTCCATCGTACTTCATGTATGTAAATAATAGTGGCTGGCCTACTGCTTCTAACTTGAATGGCGAGATGCACTGGAACATTAGAGGAAATATTGTAGATACTTATGAGTTTTTAACTGTAACAACTGGGTCTGAGGACTACACAGGTAAATGGTTTTTACACATTCACGATAATGCTAAATACCCAACTGGATTTTCTCGTAACCTTCTTAGTGCTGGCTCTTCTTACACATCTAACTTGTCTATCTCTAATAATAACATTGGCAATAATGGCACTGGCACCGTTTACTGGACGTTTGATTTTACAAAACTTGTAGCTCCTTGTGATTTTTACAATGGTAGTGGCTCTCGAAGTAATGGCCCTGCATCTTATTCATGGAGAAATGTTCAGTTTAATGGGGCTTACTGGAAGGTTGTGGATGCAACAGGTATTTACCTAACTGGTGATTGCTCAACTTGGACAAGGATAAGCTAATGAAACTAATCTTCAAAGATACAGGGGTTCTGTGGATCATTGATAGATCAGAGACAGAGCCAGATGTTGATGGCTGCACAAGTTTAATTGTTGCTGATGACTTCAATCCCGTTGCGTCTGAAAATGAAGGCGTCACAACTTTCAAAACACTCTCAGAAGTTCAATCTGAGATCGCAAACTAAGTTCAACAAAACAAACGTCCACCACTTGGTAAAGGATACACATCATGGCAAAGAAGCCTGACATTAAGACAATCGCTTCGGGCTACTACAGCCGACAAGCACTCAACAGCAACTTCGAGGACCTACGGGACGCCTTCGACAACACACTGAGCCTCGATGGTTCCCTCCCTAATGCTATGGGTGCGGACCTAGACATGAACTCTAACGACATCCTAAACGCTAAGGACATTAGTGCCTCTGGTACGCTTTCTACGGAAGCACTCACGCTTGGTGGTACTCTTGTGAGTGCTGGCGACCTTGAGGCTGCTGGTGCAGCTCTGAGCACGGACGACCACACAGGTGACGGTACCACAGTGTCCTTCTCGATGTCCTACGAACCAATCATCGCGGCTAACACACAAGTCTATATTGATGGTGTCTACCAGAACAAAGCTGGCTACGTTGTCTCAGGCACTACGCTCACGTTCTCTGAAGCACCACCTTTGAACTCATCCATTGAGATTGTGGTAGCTCGTTCGTTGAACGTATCGGCTGGTAGTGCAGATTTGGTTTCGTATAACCAAGGTGACACAAGTGCCGTTGATCGCACTGTTGAGAGCAAGCTACAAGAGCGTGTGAGTGTTAAAGACTTTGGTGCTTTCGGTGATGGCGTTGCTGATGATACCGCTGCATTTCAAGCAGCTATTGATTACTGCAAAACAAGCGGTCTTGTGTTGAATGTAAATGCTGGAACATATAAGCTAACCGATACTCTTGATATGAACGATGGCTTTGATAAAGCCGTTTCTCTTGTTGGTATGGGTGGGTTTAGCAACGAGCCTGTTCTTGAATTTCAAGATGGTGTTGATATTGGTATTTTAGTTAAGAACAGTAAGAATACCTTAATCCAAGACCTAATCGTTGATATAAGCAATGTTACTAACGATGCAGTTGCTATTTTGTGGTATGGAGTTTGGCACTCAAAAATGTCAAATGTATCTGTTGTTGGTGGCGGTAAAACTGATCCAGCATCAAATCCAACACATTACGGTATTGCCCTACGTCCGACATATAATGATACGTCTGTAACGTCTAAGACATCTGCTGTTGATCTTGAGGCTATTCTTTCTGCTGCTACTGCAACAAACCAAGGTGTTTACTGGAGTATCTTTGAACGCCTAGATGTTAGAAACTGTTCTTATGGTTTAACTCTTTATGGCGGTGAGGGTGGCACGGCCCCGCGCACAAACCAAAACCAATTCAACTCATGTAAGATCAACCAGAACTGGTTTAACATTATCCTTGATGGTGCTGGTGGAGGCAATACATTTATCTCATGCACTGCCGAAAGTGGTGGAGACACTGCGGTTCTCGTCGAGAGTATGTCATCTGGAACAACGCCAATTTGGATTGGTGGCGAGTTGAATGACGCAAGCAATACCAAGTGGAGAGGCCAAGGTCTTTTGCTTGGTGCTGTTGCTGGCACTGGGTTTCCTAAAGCAAATTCTGATGGCTATCAGGGAACAAACTTTCGTTTCTCAGATCAAGGCCCACAGCTTGAGGGTCAAAAATTAACTGGCGAAGGGTTCTTAAGCGACTGGAACACTAAGCAGGATGCGCCTGTTTCTGGCTCTGGCGTAATGGTTTTGAAGAAGTTTAATATGGTTACGATAGAACCAGACACTAGTGGCTCTGATGCTATTGTTTATGAGTTATCTGTTGTTTTAACAGATAGTGTTTTGCCTCAAGGCACTTCAATTATGGTCTATCATGTGCTTCTAAACAGAGCTTCCGGCCAACCACTAAGTGGTGGCGTTGTTAAAATTAGTGAACGGACTGAATGGTTTAACCTTGGCGGTGCGTCTGTTGCTCCAACAGTTGTCATGTCAATAACAAGTGATGTCGCGACACTACAAGCAAAGCTAAACTGGGATACTACTGGAACAAACCCAGGAAATCCAAATGTTACCTACAAAATTAGGCAAATCAATGGAGTATCTGCCGATGACTGGACACTAACAGCACTTTAAGGAGATAGACATATGACCCCGACGGAAATAAGAGACAAGGCTGAGACGGACCTAGCGTTCTTCATCCAGCTTATTGCACCCTCACAGGTGCTAGGCAACTGCCACAAGGATGTTATCCAGTGGTGGTGCCGACCAGAAGCTAAACACCATCAGCTACTCTTGTTTCCTCGGGACCATGGTAAATCCAGATTGGTGGCTTATCGTGTGGCTTGGGAGCTCACTAGGGACCCTACACTACGGGTCCTCTACATCTCAGCCACAAGCAACCTAGCAGAGAAGCAGCTTACGTTTATCAAGGGCCTCATGACCTCGGACATTTACCGTAGGTACTGGCCTGAGCATATTCACAGGGAAGAGGGCAAGCGGTCCAAGTGGACAAACACTGAGATCGCCCTCGACCACCCTAAGCGTAAAGCTGAGAACATCCGTGACCCCTCAGTATTCACTGCTGGTCTGACCACAAGTATCACTGGTATGCACTGTGACATTGCAGTGCTCGATGACGTTGTGGTATCAGAGAACGCATACACTGAAGAGGGACGCCGTAAGGTACGAGCCCAGTACTCCCTACTGTCATCTATCGAAGGCGCAGGTGCACAGGAGTGGGTCGTGGGTACTAGGTACCACCCCAAGGACCTCTACAACGACATGATGGAGATGGTTGAGGAGCTCTACAACGACGAGGGTGAACGTGTAGGTGAAGACAGCATCTACGAGACCTTCGAGAAATCAGTAGAAGACTTTGGCGATGGCACGGGTGAGTTCCTGTGGCCTCGTCAGCAGAGACGCGATGGTAAGTGGTTCGGGTTTGATCGTAAAATCTTAGCACAGAAGCGAGGCAAGTATCTTGACCGTATTCAGTTCCGTGCTCAGTACTACAACGACCCGTCCGACCCTGACAGTCGCCCCATTGACTACGACAAGTTCCAATACTTTGACCGTAAGTTCTTGAAGCAGAGCGATGGATACTGGGAGTACAAGAGCGAACGCCTCAATCTTGTGGCTTCTGTAGACTTTGCCTACTCGACACGTAAGACAGCAGACTACACAGCTATTGTGGTCATTGGTGTGGACAGTGAGAATAACATCTACGTCCTAGACATCGAACGCTTCCGTACGTCAGACATCAGCGAATACTTCCAGCGTATCTTGGGCCTGTACAACAGGTGGGGCTTTAAGAAGCTCATAGCTGAGGTTACAGCTGCACAGCAAGCTATCGTTAAGTCACTCAAGCAAGACTACATCGCAACCCACGGCTTAAGCCTTAAGGTTGTTGAGGTAAGACCGACACGTAACCAAGGTTCTAAAGAGGAGCGCATGGAAGCTATCCTCACGCCACGTTACGACAACATGCAAGTCTACCATTATCGTGGTGGTAACACTCAGGTGCTGGAAGAAGAGCTAGTACAACAAAACCCTGCACACGACGACGTAAAGGACGCTCTGGCCTCTGCAATAGACAATGCAGTAAAGCCAAGTAAGTTTATGCGTAGGCGCACATCAGAAGAACAAAACGTAGTGTTTCACCCTCGGTTTGGTGGACGCAGTTTCTAATAAGGATTGAACATGGCACGTACACTAGACGTATCACAACTCATCAGTCCCCACCAGAAGGCTAGCCACATCTCCTCGAAGTTCGACGAGTGGAACAGCTACCGTGACGGTTGGGTACAAGAGAAAAAAGAGCTACGCAACTATGTGTACGCTACGGATACACAGACTACAGGCAACGCTAAGCTACCGTGGTCTAACTCCACTACTACACCAAAGCTCACTCAAATCTACGACAACCTGAAGGCAAACTACACAGCCTCATTATTCCCCAGCAACGACTGGATGGAGTGGCAAGCTACGGACAACGAAGGCGCTACTAAACAGAAGCGTGACTTTATTCAGTCCTATATGGAAAACAAACTGGCACAGTCAGACTTCCGTAATGTTGTGGATCGCCTCGTGGATGACTTCATCCTAGCAGGCAACTGCTTTGCTACAGTAGAGTGGGACCGTAACTACACGGAGCTAGAGAGCGGTGAGACAGTCGAGGGCTACGTAGGCCCCAAGCTGGTCCGTATCAGCCCTTACGACATCGTATTCGACCCTACAGCAGCAGACTTCGCAAACACACCTAAGATTGTCCGCTCGATCAGAACACTTGGCGAAGTCCAAGCTATGTTCGAGAAGCAGGGTAAGATGGAAATCTTCGACGAGATGATGCGTGTACGTGATGAGGTAGGCTCAGCAGTAAACGTAAGCAAGTCTGAAGGTTTTGTGGCAGATGGCTTCGGCTCTCTCCAGAACTACTACGGCTCATCTTACGTTGAGTTCCTTACGTTCTACGGTGACATGTATGACCGACATGAGCGTAAGCTACATCGTAACCGTGTCGTCACTGTGGTTGACCGTGCGTACCTAGTCGAGGACATTGCGAACCCATCGTGGTTAGGGACAGCCCCAGTATTCCACGCAGGGTGGCGCTCACGTCCAGACAACCTGTACGCTATGGGCCCACTAGACAACCTCGTAGGTATGCAGTACCGTATCGACCACCTTGAGAACCTTAAAGCTGACGTGTTCGACCAGATCGCACTACCAATGCTTAAAATCCAAGGTGATGTAGAAGACTTTGAGTACATGCCAGCAGGGCGCATCTACATGGGCGAAGAGGGCAACGTAACGCCACTCGTACCAGATGCCACAGCACTGAATGCAGACTTCCAAATCCAAACTCTTGAGAACAAGATGGAGGAACTGGCAGGTGCACCACGTCAGGCTATGGGTATGCGCACAGCAGGCGAGAAGACAGCCTTTGAGGTATCCACACTGGATAACGCAGCGAACCGCATCTTCAACCACAAGACTGCCAAGTTCGAGATGGAGTTCCTAGAGCCAGCACTCAATGCTATGCTCGAGGCAGCACGTCGGAATATGAACTTCATGGACACCATTGCTGTGGTAGACGACGACACAGGCGTTCAGCTGTTCCAGCAGATCACTAAAGAGGACATCGTAGCTAAGGGCAAACTGGTCCCTATGGGTGCACGTCACTTCGCAGAGAAGGCCAAGCGTATGCAGACCCTTCAGCAGATCATGCAGCTTAAAGCAGGTGACCCGACAGTGGGTGCACATGTGAGTGGCAAGATGATTGCTAAAATCTTCAGTGAGGAGCTGGACGAGCGAGAGCTATACGGCGAGAACATTTCGGTGTTTGAACAGATGGAGACACAGAAGGCAGCATTGGATGCAGAGGCAGACATGCAGGAAGACCTCGAAGTGAAGGCAGAGCAAGGACTATAAGATGCACAGCATTTGGTTCAAAGGTTCAAAAAATAAAGAGGCGCGTCGGAAGGAAGTTATGGGATACCGTAATAGCTTCGACGCCCTCAGAGAGATTCTCGAACGTGACTTCAAGAAAAAGGAGAACGTCAGGGATTATGGTGATCCTCAGTGGACTCATCGCCAAATGGCAGTAAACGAGTATAACCAAGCACTCGATGACCTGCTGAAACTTATCACTATAAAGGAATAACTCAATGAGCGTATTCGACCCAACCACGGGTAATGCTAATGAGAACGCACAAGCCCCCGAAGCTACTCCCACCACAGAGAGCTACGTACAGAAGCTAGTGCAGGAGCGCGGAGAGCAATGGTCCGACCCTGAAGCGATTGCTAAAGGTAAGATCGAAGCTGACCAGCACATCACTAATCTTGAGACCCAACTCGCAGAGATGCGTAAGGACCTTGAGAAGCAGGATTATGCTAAGTCACTGCTCGAGCAAGTTCAGAACAAGGCAGGGGCTTCCACCACCCCTAACGCTGAACCATCCACACAGAATGGTGGGGAGATTAACCCGAATACCACGGCAGAAACTCCTGACATTGAAAGCCTTGTTGAAGAGGCTCTGAAAGCACGCGAGGCTAGACAGACAGTTGACCAGAACGTATCCCAAGTGGACTCTGCGTTGACTGAGAAGTTTGGCACCGATGCTGCTAAGGTTGTGGCTGATAAAGCGGCAGCTCTTGGTATGAGCTTAGATCGCCTACGTGACATTGCAGCTGAGAGCCCTAGTGCTTTCATGACGCTTGTCGGTGAGGCACCCCTAGCCCCCACTCCTACGTCCCCGACTGGTTCGGTGAACACACAGAGTGAGAGCTTTAATGGCGCTGGTAATAAGGGATTCTCCCACTACCAAGAGATGCGCCGCAGTAACCCAAAACAGTACTACTCCCCTGCCGTGCAACGCGAGATGATCGCAGCACGTGACAAGATGGGTGGTGCGTTCTTCAACAGCTAATACAAGGAATTAAACAATGGCTGGTAACATCACGACAAACACTGGTGACCTTATCCGTAATGACGTATGGTCCGCAGAACTGAAAGAAATCCTCCGCGAAGAGCTTCAGGCAATGAAGTACGTCGATTGGCGTTCAGACTTCCCAGATGGTGACACTTTCCACGTCCCACAGATTGCAGACGCAATCACGGATGACTACACAGAAGACACACAGATCACATACAACGCGCTCGGTACAACTGACTTCGAGCTCACCATCGACGTGTACAAGTCAAGCGCGCACTACATCACTCGTAAGATGATGCAGGACAGCTACTACATGAACGAGCTTGTGTCTTCGTTCGTACCTAAGCAGTCACGTGCTATCTTGGAAGCAGCTGAGACAGACATCTTGGCTAAGCCAAACGGTGCATACGCAGCTAACAACCCAGCACTTATTGATGGTGTGGCACACCGTGTTGCAGGTTCAGGCGGCGCTGGTGTTCTGGCGGTAGAAGACTTCGCATACGCAATGTATGCCCTTAAGAAGTCCCACGTACCACAGACCAACATGGTAGCAATCGTTGATCCTTCCATCGAGTACCAGTTGAACACACTGTCTACTTTGACATCTGTGTCCAACAACCCACGTTGGGAAGGTATCGTACGTGACGGTATCGCTTCTGGTATGCGTTTCGTAGCTAACGTCTATGGCTTCGACGTCTACACCTCCGGATTCCTACCAGCAGTAGCTGACGGAGCACTGGAAGACAAAGACGGCGCAGCTGTTGACCTTTCTGGCGGTGGCGTAGCTAACTACTTCTTCTCAGCAACGTCTGACGTTATGCCGCTCATCGGTGCTATGCGTCAGGACCCAATCGTTGACCGTGAGTTCAACAAAGACTTCCAGCGTGAAGAGCTCGTTACTACGGCTCGCTGGGGTACTAAGTTGTTCCGCCCTGAGAATATGGTAAACGTAGCAACAAAAGCTGGTATCTAATCTAGCTTAAGGGGGAGGCTTTAGGGCCTTCCCCACTTTAACATTAAGGAGACAGACGTGCCTACGATCCAACACAGCGCATTAACATCTAGTGAACTACATGAGCCGAAGGGCGCGAACACTGCCTCTGCGGGAGAAGTCTACGTAGCAGATGGAGCAGGCTCAGGTACATGGGTAGCCCCACCTATTGGCTTCTGCTTTTACTCGAACAACACGGGGACCACAATATCAGCCCCAACAAGTTACACCCTATTAAACCCTGCAACGGCAACAGCGTCCACACAGCGAGACGTGAGCCACAACAGTGCAGGACGATTGACATACACAGGCTCCGAAACAGTCGGCCTTAAAGTTCTTGCCACCATGACCCTAGAGATGACAGCGTCTTGTGATGTGGATGTAGTGATCGCCCTTAACGGCACCCCTACTAGTGCACACGCACACCACACTGTCCAAGGGGCTTCTGACCTAGTTAACCTGACGTTGCTTGAGTACTTTGATGCAACAAACGGTGACTACATCGAGGTCTTCGGTAAATGTGACGCTGGCGACCTTAAGGTACTAGACCTCACAATGATTGTAGAAGGTATCATCTAATGAAAATGACACTACTTGAAATGACTCAGAGTATTTTGAGCGATATGGATGCAGAAGAGGTAAACTCCATTGGTGATACTACAGAGGCCACTCAGGTAGCGTCTATCATCAGGGACACATACTACAACATGGTGGCTAACCGCACCATCCCAGAGCACAAGCAAATGACTAAGCTCGTGGCTATGACTGACAACACACGCCCCACACACTTTATGTACGGGGATGCCACAAAGCTCGAACAGGTGTGGTACGACAAATCAAAAGACGGCAGTTTCCAATACGAGGAGGTCAATTGGCGTGAACCCCTCGAGTTCGTCCGTCTGACTGATGGTGTTACTGGCAGCAACTACATGACTGTGAACGACCCACGGTCTGGCACTAAGATACGTATTCGTACTGACGTTATGCCGTCGTTCTACACCAGCTTCGACGATGAGCACATCGTTATGAACTCTTACGACAGTAAAATCGACAACACGTTGCAACAGAGCAAGGTACGTGCATACGGCACTGTGGTACCAGACTTTGATATGCAGAAGGACGACTTCGTTGCACCAGTGGATGCACACTTGTTCCCTTACCTTTTGGCAGAGGCCAAGAGCACAGCCATGTCACTCCTTATGGGTGGCCCTGACGGCAAGGTAGAGCAAGCTGCACGTAGACAGAAGTCTTACCTACAGAATGACAAATTCAACACAATCCGCAAACGAGGACTTTCAAACTATGGACGTTAAGGTAACCCCTCAATACGACGATACATTCGGTGGCACAATTTACTCGGTGGTCTGTAGGGAGAAACGCAAGGACCCATTCTTTATCACACCACACCCAAAGGGGTACAGTGGTTGGGTCATCAATGCTAAGACAGGGGAGCTTCCAGCTGCACTCTCTGGGACATTCTCACGGTATGAGACAGCCCTACAGGCACTCAAGCTATACTTCAGCAACATGAGACCAACACAGGTAACTAAGAGAAAACTCAAAGAGGAAAGCTAATGGCCCAGAGCATATCACAGAAGCCTACCGTCCAGTTCAACAAAGGTTTGATTACTGAGGCAGGCGAACTTACATTCCCCGAGGGGGCTTCCGTCGATGAGCTTAATATGTCATTGGAGCGCGATGGTTCACGACGTCGTCGCTTAGGCTTGCAGTACGAACAAGGGCACAAGACGAGCTCATCTGCCTCAATATCTGAGGGCGTACACTCTTCCGTACACCTGTGGGAGAACGCAGGTTCCCAGCCAAATCTCACGTTCATTGTGGTACAGCTAGGCAGAAAACTGCACTTCTACGAGAGCAAGGGCACTATCAGTGCAAACAAAGAGAGCTTCACATTAAACCTTAACAGCTACCTCCGACCAACTGGCAGCAGTGCAGCTGATGCTATGGTTCAAGTGGCCACAGTACGTGGCAAGCTGATTGTGGCTTCACCAGAGGTAGATACCTTCGTGGTAACCTACAACCCATCCGCAGGCTCGATATCCTCTAAGCGCATTGCGTTTCGAGTACGTGACCTTGAGTGGCAAGGGGACATTAGTGAGTACTCAGAGAATGAGGCATCCCCAAGCAATGCACGCCTGTATGACACCAAGAACACTGGCTGGAAAGGTGACAGTGGTGCCGCAGCACTAACAACCTTCGTTACAGCCAATACAGCACACCCATCACTTACACTCCCGTGGTATTCTGGTAAAGACGCTGATGGCAACTTCAGTGTAGCTGAGTGGGAAAAGATATTCGCAGGAACCTCACTAATTGCAAACGGTTCTTTCACCTATGACCTTTACAACATTAACCGCAGCTCCAAACAATCGGGAGCCACAAACTACGTAGAGACTACACGTTTCAGTACTGTAATAGCTTATGCGGGACGTGCGTTCTACGCAGGTATGGGGAACAAGAACACCTCTAACATCTACTTCTCGAAGCTAGTCCAACAAGACAGCGACCTAGGGGAGTGTCTACAGGTAAACGACCCCACATCAGAACTCATCAGCGACTTACTGGACACTGATGGTGGCTTTATCAACATCCCAGATGCTTACAACATTCGTAAGCTACACATCTTAGGCTCACAGCTTATTGTGTTCGCAGAGAATGGCGTGTGGGCTGTCAAAGGTATCGACGGTGTGTTTACACCAACAGCATACTCAGTGATGAAGATCGCAGACAACGGACTTACCTACGATGGGTCATTCGTGGCTCAAGAAGGTGGACGTCCATACTGGTGGTCCAACTCAGGTATCCACACACTGGGCGTCTCAGCAGAGCAACAGACGCTTTCAGAGGTCAACGTATCCCTGACCACAATCCAGACTTTCTACGGCAACATCACGCCAAAAGCACGTTCTCAGGTCACGGCAGTGTACGATGCACTAAACACACGTGTCGGGTGGTTCTACCCAAACAACGACGAAACTACAGACTTCAAGCGTAACCGTGTGTTGTGGCTAGACGAGGCGCTATCCGCGTTCTACCCTTGGGAAATATCTGATGCTAGAGCAGGTGAATACTTGCTGCACCCGTTCTATACGAAAGGAGCACGTCAGACTTCCGTTGACTACGACGTAGTAGACAGCTCAGGCAACCAAGTGGTCGATAGTTCTGGCAACGATGTGGTGGTGGCCCGTAGTGGCCGCGACTATTCCTCAAGCTCTATCTATGCGCTCGTACGTAAAGCAAACGGACGTGTCACATTCGCAGAGTTCACGGACAGCGGGTTCGTAGACTTTGGTTCTGCTAACTATACAAGCTACGCTGACGGGGGCTACAACTTCCTAGGCGACCTATCGCGTGACAAGAAGCTAATCTATCTGACGCCATACTTCCGAGTAACCGAAGAGGGACTTGAGGGTGGTGGTGATAGCTACGACTTCATACGTCCATCTAGCTGTCTCGTGTCCACATACTGGGACTTCAAGACTAGCCCATCACAGACCCCACAAGAGGCTTACAGGCTCAAGGCTCTGCCAGTACCTGCTGCAACAGGGACACTAGAGTATCCGTACACAGTCACATCATCGAGGCTCAGGCTTCGTGGTAGCGGCAAGTCACTACGGCTACGGTTCGCAAGCACAGACGGTAAAGACTTTCACCTTCTAGGCTACGATACGATTTCTGGGGCAAACCGAAGGTAACCGAATGATTATTCGTAAAGCAACCCATGATGACATCTTTGATCTTCTAGTGCTGGCACGGGGCTTCTCTAAGGAGGCCCCTGCTATGCACAAGTGGGACAAGGATAAGACAGAGGCTATGCTGAAGATGTGTATAGACGGCACAGCCACAACTATCCTAGTCATGGAGACTGAGGGTGAGGTTGTTGGTGGTATCGTGGGTGTTATACAGCCACTCTTTATGTCCCATACCATAGTGGCCGCAGAGCTGGCATGGTTTGTGGACCCTTCCCACAGGGGAAAAGGTGCACTCAAGTTGCTCAGGGCTTTCGAGGGCTGGGCTAAAGATAATGGTGCAGACTACATAACAATGGCTGACATCCGTGGGATTGCAGACCTAAGTAAATTATACGAGCGCCAAGGTTATGAACTCTCTGAGGCAGCTTACAGCAAGAAGGTAGAATAAAATGGCAGCACTTACAACAATCGCAGTCGTCGCTGGGGCCGCAGCATCAGCTGCTGGTGCAATCGGCTCCGCGAGTGCACAGAAGAAGGCAGGACGCCTACAGCAGCGTCAGGCAGAGCTACAGGCTCGTCGTCAGCGACGTCAGGCTATACGCTCTGCACAGGTACAACGGGCTCGCTCCCTTGCCTCCGCACAGGCAGCTGGTGCAAGCACAGGATCAGCACAGGCGGGTATCGCAAGTGTTAGCTCACAGCTTGGCTCAGGTCTTGGCTATTCGTCACAGCAGACTGCACTAGGTTCTGGTGTTGCACAAGCACAACAGCAGGCAGCTAACTGGGGTTCACTTACTGATATTTCCGGTTCTGTACTGGGCTTAGGTATCCAAGCTGGTGGCCTGAATCGCTTGTTCAAACAACAGACCCCCAACAAAGCACCAACACCAAACTACTTCCCATCTTAATAAGGGGTCATCATGACTGAGACGTACACACCTAAGACGAACTTGCCTCTCGATGCAATCACGAAGAGTACTCCACTAGATGGTGTTCAGCAATCCTTCCGTGTCGATAGCTTTGATCGCGTAGACAACCGTGGTATCGACATCAGTGTTGCAACTGGTCTGACCCCACAAGAGATTAACACTAAGGTCACCAACGGAGACAACAGCCCAATCTTGGAAGCTAAAGGTGCCGTTGGTGATGTGGTAGGTGACACAGTCACTCAAGCAATTAACTCTGGTCAAGAACAAGAGGCTGCTGCTACAGCAATCTTGGACACACAAGAGAAGAAGTCTGGAATGGACCGTTTCTCTGACTTTGTCCTAGAGGATGCACTGACAGTAGACAACCCCAACTACAACCCACGCCTAGCTAACCTGATGCGTAACCAGCAGATTGCCTTCGAGGTAATGGCAGAGCGTTTCAAGGGTGCACAGGAGAAGGGCGTAGTGGGAACCACACTAGACTTTGTGGATCGCTACCTGCTGCGTCAGATTGGCATTGGCACATACGAGGACATCACACGCCGCTCTGAGCGTAAGGGCCTTGAGCTTGCACAGGCATCTGCTAACATGGACGGAGACGAGTACCGTGAGTACATCTCCAACTATGCAGACGAGTTAGCTGAAGAGGGTGTCTTCCGTGGCGACAACTGGTTCGCCTATCAGGATGGCCTCAACGAAGCTGTCAATGCTGGTTTGGACGTTAACGCTGGTTTCAATCAGGTCATGGGTGCCACTGACTTGCTGGGCCTCGGTGCACTAACCAAAGCACCCCTTAGGGTGGCAGGAAAGGTTGTCACTAGGGTTGGTAAGGTAAAGGGCGTTAAGGCCGCTGACGAGGCAGTAGAGAAGCTCTCAGAGGCAGGCGTACGCTCACACCCAGAGGTTCAAGACGAGATGATGGCTGGCGCACAGTCTATCACTAAAGATGAAGCAGTGGTTGGTGCCACACAGAGCAAGACGAACAAAATCTTTGAGACAAACAGGCTGGTACAGGAAGTACAAGAACTTTCCAAGTACGGTACTTTTGGTCGTATGGCTACGAAAGATGAGATCGACGGTTTAGCTGGACAGATTTCCGCTAAGCTCGCTAAGATTTCTAGCCGCCCCTTGGCAGACTACAATGTTGTGGACCGCACAGGTCTTGGCGACATGGCAGTACAGGTGAAGGTCGGTAAGATTTCCGATGGTACGCCATACACAAAACAAGAGCACGGCACAGCACAGACAGCAGCCGATGCAATGCGTGAGAAGTCTGGACTAGCAACCAAGGTAATCCCAGTGGATGCAGACGATGTCTCCAAGGGCTACTACGTACAGATTGAGGAAGCTATGGACCTGACACGTACAGGTGACGCAATTGATGTGGCAGGTACGACAGAGAATATCTTGGCTAAGGCTATAGGTTCCACACGTGCTGTGGACGACATGCGCCTCAACACACTAGCTAACATGGCTGAGAGTGGACAGGGTGCCGTACGTGAACGTGTGATGCCATACTTCAAGCCTCTCGAAAAACTCAAGTATGACAGCAAGGTTGCTATTGGTAAGGTCTACCGTGAGCTACGGGATGGTCAAGATGCCTACATCCGTGATGGCTACACAGAGGCTGAGTTCCGTCAGAAGTTCAAGCAGCATCACCCAAAGGGCAAGGAAGCTACCGACAAGGACATTGACGCATTCTACGCAGCACAGACGATTAACGACACAGCTTACATCCTACAAGCTAACCGACTGGCTTCACGCTATGTGTCCAAAGGCTACAAAGCAGTACAGATTGGTGACGCACATGTGCCAGCCAAACGTATTACTGATGCATTGCCTGACGACACCCGTGTAGTTGACGGTGCCACAGATCGTGGTATCTGGAGCCAAGACATTGGTGAGGATATGGCAATCTTTAAGCTGGACCGTCCTCTAGAGGGTGGCGTTGAGTATGTGGTTCGTCCTAAGAACGTACGGTCTATCCAGTACGAGGACGTCCTGAACTACAACGCAGGTGGCCGTCGGGTTAACATTGATGCTAACTATTTTGCTACCACAAAAGGTAACCGTGCGCTGTTCACTGCATTCAGTGAGAAGCAGGTGCGTGCTGGTGTAGACGCAGTTAACGTACTGATGCGTGCTATCCGTGCAAGTGGTCGTAAGATTGATGACCTCACGGACGAGCTTGATGGCTTGATCCCTAACCACAACAAGTGGAACACTGACATCGAGAATACAGCCGACTTTGTGGCATTCCTCTCTAAGAAGGGGATCACAGAAGCTGACGACATCTCCTACAAGGCCCGTGACGGCATCGTAGAGGACGCTGGGGACCTGTACAATGGTATGGGTATGGCAGAGTACCAGAGAGCAGTCAATGGCCGCTCTGACGACGTCCTGATGGAGTACGGTGGTAAGGAGACATTCAACGAGAACCCAGTTAAAGCTATGGCTGACCAGCTGAGTGAAGCTAGTGCTGAGTATGCTTTCCGTAACTACAACTACAATGCTAAAGCAGCATGGCTCAAGAAGGCTTTGCGTGTAGACACACTACCTGAAGGCACTGACGTGAACAGACTGTTCGAAGAAACAAAGGCCACAGGTAACGGTGCTACAGACCGTAAGCTACGTACGTTGCGTGGTATCATTGAGCGTCGTGAGGGTATCTCAAGCCCAGCTATCAGTGCAATGGAAGACTACGGCAAGCGTCTGGAAGAGTTCGTGTTCGATAAGACAAGCGCACGTATCAAGACTGGTGGAGTTGAGGGCAAACTCCTCGGCCTCGGTTTCCAGTCAGCGTTTGGTTTCCTTAACGTGTCTCAGTTCTTCTTGCAGGCAACACATGCCTTCTCTATTGTGGCTATTAGCCCAAAGGCAGGTTCCCAAGCAGCTGCTATGGTACTGCCCATGAGAGCGGCAATGAGCTTGACAGACGGTGCAGCTAAGAAGTTGGCATTCAAGCGTCTGTCCAATCTCTCTGGTATGAGCGTTGACGAGCTTATTGAATACGAGACGTACCTACGTACATCTGGACGTAACCTCGTTGATAACGATGCTATCGAGAAAGGCACAAGCGCAGGCTTTGGTGTCTCTTGGTGGGAAGGCTCCCGTATGGTCCCTGAGCGTGGTCAGGCAGCTGCTGGTGCAGCGGCACGTGTAGGTAAGGGTGCTCTGGACAAAGGTTTGTTCTTCTTCAACGAGGGTGAACGTCTGTCTCGACACACGGGTATCATGACAGCATACCTTGAGTTCAAGAAGCTGTACCCTAAGAAGTCCGCACTGTCCGATGAGGGACGTGCTTGGATCACTCGACGTGAACAGGACCTTGGGCTCAACATGACCACATCATCCCGTGGTGCTTGGCAGGCTGGACTACTTAAGATTCCCACACAGTGGTTGTCATACTCGATGCGTACAATGGAAGCCCTATTCATGGGTGGTGGTGGCCTCAAGCCATATGAACGTGTACGTCTTGGGACCATGATGATGATGATGTCTGGTACCACAGGTCTTGGTATAGCTGGTGTCTCCAACAAGGTAGCTGACTACTTAGGCGAAGCCTTTGGCGTAGAACCTGATAGCACAGCTTATGTTGGCCTCAAGTACGGTATGCTGGACGCCTTCGGCTCTTGGGCACTATCTGGTGTCACTGGAGAGGAAGTACGTACAGCCATGGGTTCACGTATCGCACCACTAACAGCGTTCACTGATATGTGGCGCAAGGTTACAGAAGAGAGTACGTTGACTGCACTTGGTGGCCCATCTGGCGAGATCGTCGGTGGTGCTATTGGTGCTGGCATCAATGCTCTTATGGGTGGTGTGGACCTTATCATCAACGGTGATGGATACGGACGTGAAACCTTCATGAAGGACATGGAGCGCGTCCTCCGTACACCCTCGGGTATTGACAACTTGGCCAAGGCCCACGAAATCTATATGACTGGCGTCTATCGTTCTAAGACTGGTACCACACTCCCCATGGAGTTCAATAACGCTGAGGCACTTCTACAGGCTACAGGTGTTACTAACTTCAAGGTCGCTGAGTTCTACGAGCGCAGTGGTGAAATCTGGCGTAGCGAGAAGGACGTCCGTGAGGTACAGAAGGGACTACAGAATGACTTCCGCTTGGCCTTAGCTAAGTTCGAGCGTGATCCTGTAGCTGGACGTAAGTTAATGGATGAGATAGGAGCTAGTATTGAGTTTAGTGGTTTCTCACCGTTGGTCAAATCACAACTACGACGTAACTTAGCGCGCTCAGAAGGCAACAAGGTTGTCGACATGGCGATTAAACTAATAGGCGAAGGCAACGACTACGGTGCCTCGGTAATTGAAGGTCTAAACTAGGAGTTAGATAATGGGATTATTCGATCCGAAAGTCGATGCTAACATTGCCCCAACACAACAGGTATCTGCAGGTCCAAGTGGCTTGCAGGTACTCGGCAGTGTTCTGGGTGGTGCTATTGACGCATACGGCGCAGGCATGAAGATAGCAGGAGCTTCTGCACCATCAGCAGCAGAGAGACGCTCAGAAAAAGAGGACGCACAACTTGTGGGTCTATCCGACAGCCTCCTGAAAGTAGAAGCATTACGCCGTGACGGACGTACAGCTGAGGCTAACCGTGCAGAACAGGTAGTCCTAGCTAACGCAGCACGTGATGGTGTGGACTTAAGCTCAGGGCAGACCAAGGCCCTCTTCCGTGCCACAACAGGACGCGACCCAGCACACATGGGTATGTCCCAAGAGGAAGTCATGCGTGAGCAACTTATAGCCACCCCTGAGTTCCAGAGTGGCTACATTGCATCATTTGCTTCTGACAAGAACATGTCCGAAGAGGAGCGTGAGAACTTTGCGATGACGCAGATTGCCCGTCAGGAAAGCAACAAGCTCATGCTCGCTAATGAGAATCTTGCGTGGCCTGAGCGTCGTGAAGCGTTCAATGGTATCATTGGGTCCTTCCGATCCACAAACCTTGGTGGTTTATCTTTAGCAGCAGCTGAGGGTAAGATTATCCCACTTGGGGCTATCGACCAGATGCAAGCTGGATGGGATGCCATGAAGGGTAATCTAGTCGCCCAGCGCCCCATTGGACTTGAGGACAAAGACTGGAAGTCAGTCAAGGATCAGATTGATGGTGTGGATGCAACCTTTACGTTTCTCCGTAGCATTAGCTCAGGTGAAGCTATTGATGGACGTGTTGCACAAGCAGTCTCAGCAGCAATCGCAAATATGGACATTAGTGACGTAAAGAAGCTGACACTCGCGAAAGTAATTAAGGACCCACAAGCGTTATTGCAGTTTGGTGTGGCTAACCCAAGTGATATGAAAGACTTGCTTGAAGCATTAGCTGTAACCCCTTTCGACTTTGGCGATTTTGGAAATTGGTCTGACCCATCATTCAATACTGGTGTTGACCCTAGTGGGGACCCTAAGTTGTTCCCTGACAGTGTCATGAAGGACATCGAAGGTAAGGACCCAGCAGAGCTACTCAAGCAAGCTGGCAACATCACTAAGTCTATCAACATAGGTGGCACTGCCGACATCATGAATGATGCAGACAAGCGTGGTGGTGTGATCTCAACACTCAGCAAAGCCTTTGCGGCTATGACCACAATCTCCAAGGACAACAAAGAGTTTGTTTCTGGTGGTAAGGTCAACGAAGTGTTCGACGGTACGGTCATTGCAGCTATCGACGAGATTGCTAAGGTGGCACCATCACAGGCACGTACGCTTTTACGTCAGGGTGAAGAAGCCCTTAACCAGCAGGATGCAGTTGCATCAGCAGCACTACAGAACCTTATCAGTCAGAGCGCAGGCTTTGGCTACGAGGACGGTAAGGTAGTCATGAATGCTGAAGCTATGCAGAACCTAGGCTTTGACCAAGGTATCCAAGATGGGTTTGTGGCAGCAGCTGACAAGTATTACGGTGGTGACCTAGCAGCACTCTTTAGTAACCAAGGTCGTCTTATCGACCCATACGACACAGAGCTTAAGCAGATACGTCAGCTTTCTCGTGGTGGCATGGTAGCTGGATTGCTTGGTGGTATCAAAGAGCTTAACGGCATGTCAAATACAGTGTCCACTATCCGTAATAAGCGTAACGAGTTCCGTACACGTGCGGATGCACTGACACCACAACCAGAGGCAGTCTCTGAGGATACAGCAGCTATCATTGCAGCTCAGGCGCTAGGTACTACTGAAGCTACAAGTATTCGTGGTTTCAACAGGGTTGCTGACGACACACCATTCCTCAACGAAGTGGCTGCTGTGGGTAACCGACTGAACATCAACCCAAATGACTTGCTTGCAGTTATATCCTTCGAGACTGTGGGAACCTTTAATCCTAGCATCAAGAACCCCAAAGGCTCTGCAACAGGTCTCATTCAGTTCCTCGAGAGTACAGCTAAAGGCTTGGGTACCACAACCGCAGACCTTAAGCAGATGTCCCGTGTTGAGCAGATGGCATACGTTGAGAAGTACCTTGCACCATACAAAGGTCGTATGAAGAACATTGGTGACCTTTACATGGCTGTTCACTGGCCTGCTGGTGTGGGCAAAGATGATAGCTACGTAATGTACAAAGAGGGCTCTAATGAGTACAGAGACAACAAGAACCTTGACATTAACGGTGACGGTACAGTTACACGTGCAGAGACACTCACACGCCTTAACAGCGTATTCAAGGGTGGCGATGTGATTACCACAACAACTCTACCACCTCCAAGTGTTGGACCAGACGTCATGTCTACCGCACCAGCTGCACCACAGGCAGGTACAGGTGTCGACTTCAAGGATGCTATCCAGATTGCAGCTTTGGGTGCCGATGGTGCTCAGCGTACATCACTGGATAAACTAGCGCAGTTTGACGATGCCAAACGTGAGCGTGATCCAAAACAACTTAAGGTAAGCGAGACTGTAGCGGCAGAGCTTGATAGCAAGGCCCTACGTCAGCTAACACGACTGGGTATTGACGCAAAGACTGTAGCTTCTTACGCCACAGTTGAGGAAGCACAAGAAGCTATCAAAAGTGGTGAAGTTAAAGAGGGTGACGCTGTGTTCGTAGCAGGAGAACTCATAATCGTAGAGGACGAATAATGGCTAAGCTAACTAAAGCATCAGACTACCTCCGTGGCTCTGCTGGGCGCGATGGACGTGATGGTCTAAATGGCAAAGATGGCCGCAGTGGCATTGACGGAAAGGCAGGGCCTATGGGTCCTGCTGGCCCCGTTGGTCTGGTGGGGCCTAGTGGTCTCAATGGTATTAACGGTAAGGACGGCTCAGGCTTCACTTGGCGTGGTACCTTCAAACCAGCCGAGACCTACAACCCCAACGACACAGTGCACTTTGACGGTTCGTCATACATCTGTCTTAAGACCACACAAGGTCGTAACCCACTGAGCCGTGACTTCTGGAACCTAGTGGCCGAGCGCGGCTCTGGTGGAGGCGGTGGTGGCCCCACATCTGCGGCTGTTATCTCCAAGCACCTTGGTTATGCCGACTACAACGATGTATCTACTGCATCTACGCCAGTTACTCTTGTGGCTGACACATGGACAACCCTACCTAATGATGGTTTAGGTTCGTTTACCAATGAAAGCTACTTGCCTGAGAACGTCACTACGTTACTCGATGCAGGCGGCGGTATTGACATCCGTGAGCTAGAGCTAGGTTCAGACATCTTGGTCCGACCAGACTTCACTGTAACCCCCTCAGCTAACAATAGTGCACTGTTCTTCCGATTTTCTTTGGGCACAGGCGCAGGCAGCTACACGCTGGAGAGTTCATTTGGACGCTTGGATTTAGGAGCAGGCATTCCCTACCGTAACGCACTTCAGGCCATGTACATCTATGCTGGTGACACAAACACACGCGACAACCC
>ERZ1046740.904-NODE-904-length-22716-cov-6.231323_pt1 | contig 22716 bp, 21 predicted proteins | sample MGYA00383093_ERZ1046740 | MGnify/ENA primary metagenome ERZ1046740 (study PRJEB29581, sample SAMEA5548363) | metagenome | biome: marine; feature: coastal; material: water | depth 25 m | study: Short-term variability in the microbial, nano- and picoplankton... | reverse complement strand
TGAAACATATGATGAAGAATCATTACATATGCGTCAGTTGCTAAAAACTAAATTAGTGGATATGGATTTATCTGTTAGAGCACTTAATTGTTTAAAAGCTGCAGAAGTAGATACTTTAGGAGACCTAGTATCTTTCAACAAAAATGACTTGATGAAGTTTAGAAACTTTGGTAAAAAATCTTTAACTGAATTAGATGAATTAGTTCATAATAAAGGTTTAAGTTTTGGAATGGATTTAAGTAAGTATAAATTAGATAAAGATTAATTTAAAACTTCGGTTTTAATTTAGATAAGATAAACAATGAGACACGGAAAGAAATTTAATCACTTAGGAAGGCAAACGGCTCACAGAAAAGCTATGTTAGCTAATATGGCGTGTTCTTTAATAGAGCACAAACGTATCAATACTACTGTTGCTAAAGCAAAAGCTTTACGTCAGTTTGTAGAACCTTTGATTACTAAATCAAAAGAGGATACAACTCATAATCGTAGAGTTGTTTTTAGTTACTTAAGAAATAAGTTTGCAGTTACTGAATTATTTAAAGAAGTATCTGTAAAAGTAGCTGACAGACCTGGAGGATATGTTCGTATAATTAAAATGGGAAATCGTCAAGGGGATAATGCTCCAATGGCAATGATTGAATTAGTTGATTACAACGAAACATACAATCCTAACGGCAAGAAGAAAAAGAAAACTACTCGTAGAGGTAGGTCTAAAAAGGTCGAGGCAGTTACTGAAACTGTAGAAACTACAGAAGAGAAAAGCGAGGAATAAATAGATGATAACTTGTTAATATCAAATAATTAAAGGATAAACTATTTTTAGTTTATCCTTTTTTATATTAAAACATTATGAATATAAAATTGTTAATTAGCTTTCTTTTAATTAACTCTACATTAATTGCACAAAAAATTACAATTAAACTAGTAGAAAGTAGATTGATTACTAATGAGGGAGTAGAATTTATTGGAGATTTAAAAGATAAAGGTAGCGATGTTTATTTATATGAAACTTGGGGTAATAATGCAGTAATATTTGTTGATAATAACAAATATCAATTGTCAAATATTAATTTTAATATCACAAGTAACTCATTTGAAAGTAGGTTAGGACGAAATAAAATATTTTCATTTAAAAATATTTATATTGATTCTGTAAAAATTAATAATCATTTTTTTAAAAAAGCTAAAAATTATTTTTATGAGGTTTTATTTGAAAATGAAAATATTCAATTATTAAAAAAACATGATATTCAATACCAAGCAGGCATTGTTAATCGCTTGGATGGGAATGTTGGTAAATCAAGAAGATATATAGTATACAAATATTTAATTAACTTAAATAATTCTTTTAGCAAAATTGAGCTTAATAAAAAAAGTATTTTAAATTCATTTAAAGCAAATCAATTTGAATTGGAAAAATTTGTCAAAAGAGAAAAGTTATCTTATAAGAAAGAAAAAGATATTGTTAAAATAATGAATTTTATTTCGAGAAAATAAACATAATTAATAAACAGTCTAAATGAAATACAATCAACGTAAAAAAGCTATTTTACTTTTAGCCGACGGTACAGTTTTCGAGGGAAAATCAATAGGAAGAGATGGAACTGCATTTGGTGAAATTTGTTTTAATACTGGTATGACAGGATATCAGGAAGTTTTCACTGATCCATCCTATTTTGGCCAATTAATGTTAACTACCAATGCGCATATTGGAAACTATGGAGTGAATAATAATGAAGTTGAATCAGATTCTATAAAAATTGCTGGTTTAGTATGTAAAAATTTTAGTTTTAATTATTCTAGAGAAGATTCTAATGATTCACTAGAAAATTATTTTGAAAAAGAGAATGTTATGGCAATTTCTGATATTGATACAAGAGCTGTTGTAAGATATATTAGAGATAAAGGCGCAATGAATGCTGTCATTTCTACAGAAACAGATTTGAGTGCTTTAAAAGAAAAACTAAGCAAAATACCTGAAATGGAAGGTTTAGAACTTGCTTCACAAGTTTCAACAAAAGAACCTTATTTTTTTGGAGAGGAAAAAGCTCCTTATAAAATTTCAGCATTGGATATTGGTATTAAAAAGAATATTCTAAGAAATTTAGCAAAGCGAGGATGTTATATAAAGGTTTTTCCATATAACTCAACTTTTGAAGAAATGAATTCTTTTAATCCTGATGGGTTTTTCTTATCAAATGGACCTGGTGATCCAAAGCCATTAAAAGAAGCTCAGAAACTAGCAAATGAAATTATTAAAAGAAATATACCTTTATTTGGTATTTGTCTAGGGCATCAAGTAATTGCATTGGCAAATGGCATCTCTACTTATAAAATGCATAATGGTCATAGAGGAATTAATCATCCTGTAAAAAATATAATTACAGGAAAAGGTGAAATTACTTCTCAAAACCATGGATTTGTTGTTAATAAAGAAGATGTTGAAAATAATGAAAATTTAGAAATAACCCACTTGCATTTAAATGATAATACATTAGCTGGAATGAGAATGAAAAACAAAAATTGTTTTTCTGTACAATACCATCCTGAAGCAAGTCCGGGACCGCACGATTCCTCTTATTTATTTGATCAATTTATTGAGAGTATTGAAGCCAGTAAAAAGTAATAAGTAAAGCCATTAAAGTATTGATTTAGTGGCTTTTTTGTTGAAAGAATGAAGCGAAAACGTTATCGCATAAAAGGCATTTGTTTTAATTTGTTATTGTCTTTTAATTCGTAAATTGCACACAGAAAATAACCAATAAAATATATAAAAAATGAGTATGATTTTAGGTGTTCACGCACGTCAAATATTCGATTCAAGAGGAAATCCAACTGTAGAAGTTGATGTAGTAACAGAAAACGGTGTTTTAGGTAGAGCAGCAGTGCCATCAGGAGCATCGACAGGAGAGCATGAAGCAGTAGAGTTACGTGACGGAGGTAAAGATTACATGGGAAAAGGTGTTTTAACAGCTGTTAAAAATGTAAATGAAATTATTGCTGAAGAATTAGTTGGAATGTCTGTTTTTGAACAAAATTTAATCGATCAAACAATGATTGAATTGGATGGAACTAAAAACAAATCTAAATTAGGTGCTAACGCTATTTTAGGAGTTTCATTGGCAGCAGCTAAAGCGGCAGCTAATGAATTAGAAATGCCATTGTATCGTTACGTTGGTGGTGTAAGTGGTAATACACTTCCTGTACCAATGATGAACATTATTAATGGAGGTTCACACTCTGATGCTCCAATTGCATTTCAGGAGTTTATGATTATGCCAATTGCTGCTAAAAACTTTACTGAAGCTTTAAAAATGGGTAGTGAAATTTTTCATAACTTAAAATCTTTAATACACGCACGTGGTTTAAGCACTGCTGTTGGTGATGAAGGTGGATTTGCTCCAACTTTTGATGGAACTGAAGATGCAATTGAAACTGTATTAAAAGCAATTGAAAATGCAGGTTACAAGCCAGGAGACGAAGTTAAATTAGCTTTAGACTGTGCTTCTGCTGAATTTTTTGTTGATGGAAAATATGATTACACAAAATTCGAAGGAGATAAAGGTGTTATTAGAACTTCAAAAGAACAAGCTGAATATTTAGCTGAATTAGCAGCTAAATATCCAATTATCTCTATTGAAGATGGTATGGATGAAAATGACTGGGATGGAACTAAATATCTTACTGAATTAATTGGTGATAAAGTACAATTAGTTGGTGATGATTTATTTGTAACTAACGTTGAGCGCTTAGCAAAAGGTATCGAAAACGGTATTGCTAACTCAATTTTAATTAAAGTAAACCAAATTGGTTCTCTAACTGAAACTATTGCAGCTGTAAATATGGCTCACAATGCCGGTTATACTTCAGTAATGTCTCACCGTTCTGGAGAAACAGAAGATAATACGATTGCTGATTTAGCAGTAGCATTAAACTGTGGTCAAATTAAAACTGGTTCTGCTTCTCGTTCTGATAGAATGGCAAAATACAACCAATTATTAAGAATTGAAGAAGAGTTAGGAAGCGTAGCTTACTATCCACAAGAAAAAGCTTTTAAAGTTTTATAAAAAAAGGTATATAAATTTTATAAAAAGCCGAGTTTTGACTCGGCTTTTTTGTATTTATATCAATATGAAAATAAAAAATAAATCATAGGTGCAATTGTTTTTAATATAGCTTAAAATTGATTAAATTCGCTACAACTAAAAATTAATAATTAACATAACATTTTATACAATTTAGATATGTCAAAAACTGCAATTTTAGAGGTTGATGGTAAAAAGTATGAGTTTCCTTTAGTGAAAGGTTCTGAAAATGAAATAGCCATTGATATCAAAACTTTAAGAAGTGTAACAGGAGGAATAACAACCCTCGATCCTGGATTTAAAAATACAAGTTCTTGTGAAAGTGGAGTAACATTTTTAGATGGTGAAAAAGGAATCTTAAGGTATAGAGGTTATGCTATTGAAGAATTGGCTGAAAAAGCTGATTTTTTAGAAGTTGCATATTTATTAATTTTTGGCGAATTACCAACAAAGGAACAGAACGAAAAGTTTCATAAAGACATTCAAAAACAATCCTTGGTAGATGAAGATGTTAAGAAGATTTTGGATGGTTTTCCAAAAACGGCTCATCCAATGGGAGTTGTTTCAGCTTTAACAAGTGCTTTAACGGCGTTTAATCCTAAAAGTGTAAATGTTGCTTCTGAAGAAGAGATGTACAGTGCTATTGTAAAAATATTAGCGAAATTACCAGTATTAGCATCTTGGGCATATAGAAAAGAAGAAGGATTGCCTTTAGAGTACGGTGATAATTCTTTAGGATATGTAGAGAACTTCTTAAAAATGATGTTTGATTTACCTAATGAGGTATATAAATCTAACCCTGTAGTTGTTGATGCATTAGACAAGTTGTTAATTTTACATGCTGATCACGAGCAGAACTGCTCTACTTCAACTGTTAGAATTGCAGGCTCTTCAAACGCTGGTTTATTTGCATCTATTTCTGCTGGAATTTCTGCACTTTGGGGACCACTTCACGGTGGAGCTAACCAGGCAGTTATTGAAATGCTTGAAGATATAAAAGCTGATGGTGGAGATTACCAAAAATACATTGAGAAAGCAAAAGATAAAAATGACCCTTTCCGTTTAATGGGATTTGGACATAGAGTATATAAAAATTTCGACCCTAGAGCAAAAATTATTAAAGTTGCTGCAGATGAAGTATTGAATGATTTAGGCGTTGATGATCCTGTACTTGATATTGCAAAAGGTTTAGCAGAAGGTGCTTTAAATGATGAATATTTTAAATCAAGAAATTTATATCCTAACGTAGATTTCTATTCAGGAATTATTTATAGAGCATTAGGAATTCCTGTACCAATGTTTACTGTAATGTTTGCAATTGGTCGTTTACCAGGATGGATTGCTCAATGGAGAGAAATGAGATTGAGAAAAGAACCAATAGGAAGACCAAGACAAGTATACATTGGTGAGACAGAAAGACCTTTTATTGATGAAAGCAAAAGATAGTTAAAATAGTATTTTAAATTATGATAAAAACCTCATATTAATTTATGAGGTTTTTTTATTTTAGTCATCAAATTTCACGAATATGATAAACTTAAATGTTCAGGATGAAACATCACGGCTAAGAGCTGTTATTGTTGGTACTGCTTTAAATAATGGGCCTATTCCAAATATTGAAGAAGCTTATGATCCTAAATCTATTGAACATATTAAAGCAGGTACTTATCCTACTGAAGATGATATGATAATGGAAATGGAAGCTTTGGTAAAAGTCTTTGAAAAGTATAATGTAAAAGTTTACAGACCTTCTATTATTGAAAATTGTAATCAAATATTTGCAAGAGATATTGCTTTTGTATTGGATAATAAATTAATTAAATCAAATATACTTCCTCATAGAGAAAAAGAAATTGAAGCAATTCAATACATTATTGATCAAATTGATCCTAAATATATAATTGAAACTTCTGATGACATTCATTTTGAAGGTGGGGATGTAATTTTATGGAATAACCATATTTTTATTGGAACTTATAAAGGCGAAGACTATGCTGATTTAATTACAGCTAGAACTAATATGAAAGGTGTTAATTTTATTAAAAAATTATTTCCAAATAAAATTATAAAAGATTTTGATTTGGTAAAGTCAAATACCAATGCTAAAGAAAATGCACTTCATTTAGATTGTTGTTTTCAACCTATTGGAAAAAATATGGCAATTATTCATAAAGAGGGATTTGCTAATATTGAAGATTATAACTATTTAATAGATTTGTTTGGGAAAGAAAACCTATTTCATATTACTAAAGATGAAATGTATGCGATGTATTCAAATATATTTTCAATTTCTGAAGAAGTTATAATTTCTGAGAAAAATTTCCATAGACTCAATAAATGGCTTCAAGAAAAAGGTTTTATAGTTGAGAAAATTCCGTATGCTGAAATTGCAAAGCAGGAAGGCTTATTGCGTTGTTCAACCTTACCATTAATTCGAGATTAATATGAAACAAGTAACTAATACCATATTAATGATTCGTCCGGTTTCATTCAGAATGAATGAACAAACAGCTGTAAATAATTATTATCAAAAAGTTCTTGATAATATTCATCCGGATACTGTTCAGTTAAAAGCAATGAAGGAATTTGATGTTTTTGTTGAAAAATTGAGAGCAATTGGAGTACAAGTAATAGTTATTAATGATACTAAAGACACCGATACGCCTGATTCTATTTTTCCAAATAACTGGATTAGTTTTCATGAGAATGGTATTGTAGGTATTTACCCAATGTTTGCTGAAAATAGAAGGTTAGAACGAAGAGAAGATATTCTTGATGTTATAGAACAAAATGACTTTTATATTGAGAATATAATTGATTATTCCTCAGCGGAAGAAGAAGAAATATTTTTAGAAGGTACAGGTAGTTTATTATTAGATAGAGTAAATAGAAAAGCCTATTGTGCACTTTCACCCCGTGCGGATGAAGATTTACTTATTGAATTTTGTGAAGATTTTGAATTTACACCTGTTATTTTTGTTGCCAATCAAACTATTAATAATAAACGTAAACCAATATATCATACAAACGTTATGATGGCTTTGGCTGAAAGCATGGTTATTATTTGCTTAGAAAGTATTGATGATAAAAAGGAACGTAAAAATATTCTAAAACATTTGAAAGAAGATGGAAAAGAGATTATAGCCATTACTGAAGAACAGGTGAAATGTTTTGCAGGAAATATGTTACAGGTTGTTGGTGAAAATAATAAAAGATATATGGTAATGTCTACTGCAGCATATAATAGTTTGACTAAAAATCAAATAAATACTATTGAAAAGCATTGTGAAATTTTACACAGCTCTTTAGATACCATTGAGGCTTGTGGAGGTGGAAGCGCACGTTGTATGATGGCAGAAATTTTTTTGCAAAAAAGGTAATATTTTTTAAGTTTTTTGTAATTTTATATATGCTTTCAAAAAAAACAAAATATGGACTTAAAGCATTAAGTTATTTAGCTAAACAAGCGCCAAATACACCGACATTAATATCTGAAATTTCTGAATCAGAAAATATTTCTAAAAAATTTTTAGAGAGTATTTTATTGATACTGAAAAAAAATGGTATTCTTGACTCAAAAAAAGGAAAGGGTGGGGGTTATTTTTTGCTAAAATCACCAAGTGATATTAAAATTTCAACTGTAATACGAGTTTTAGAAGGACCTATTGCCATGCTTCCTTGTGTTAGTTTAAACTACTATGAAAAATGTGATGATTGTAAAAATGAAGAGTCTTGTAGCCTCAATAGATTAATGGCTGAAGTAAGAGATAGTACACTTAAAATATTAGAGAATAAAACCCTAGAAAATTTTCAATGTGGAGAATAAAAAAGGTATTTCATATGAAATACCTTTTTTATTTAATTATGCTGTTACAAGAACAGGAATTTTGACCTCGAAAAGCTCATTTTTAATTCGTTCAAGTTCATCTAATAATAGTTCATTATTAGTGTCAAAATAGTTTTTTGATGAAGAGAATAGTTGTTGATAATAAGCAATTCCTTCATTCAAATTATTTTGAAAAGTGGTTAGGTATTTTTCATTCTTTTTATTTAAAGAATCTTTTAATTCAGTCACTTTGTTTGAAAAATAATCTACATACATAGTTAATTCCTTGATAAACATATTTGGTCTGTGAGAAACTTCCAAAATATTAGTTTGCCCATATATATGCCCAATCATATTTTTTAATGAAACTTCTTTAGTGTAATAAGCCATATTTGGACCAGGGCAAATGGCAACACCTTGATCTTCACCTTTTCTTTTAATGTCAAAGTTAATGAGTGAAGAATTAGCCAAACCTTCGCATAAGCAGGTTTTATCGGTAATGGCTTTATACCTCATATCATATTCACTGTCATTATTATTTTCAATATTTAACTCATTAATTTTTTGAGTTTGATATTTTTTAGAAGCTGTACATATTTGCTTTCCATTTTCGTCTATACTTAGAGCTAGGAATTTTTTAGGACAAGGACTTCCGGGTTTATTAGCTGATATTTTCGCATTTTTAATAAGTTCATTTGAAGAACCTCTAACACTGTTAAATGGAACTCCAAGCGGAGAAACATTGCTTAAATATAAATCTTCTTCTTTGGCTTCTTTTAAAACTTCCATTGTTGAAGAATCAACAGTTGTGGCTTCAGGAACCAATAAAAATGGTGTTCCCCAACCAACCGAGTCAACACTGTAGTTGTTTAATAAAAACTCGTGTTCTTTTGAGTTCCCAACACCTCCTTGAACGGTAATGTTTAAATTTAACTCTTGAGAAGGAATAATTCTTCCTTTACTTTCTAAAGCAGCAAGTAATATTTTAGAAACATCATTTTGTAAATTAGTTTTGTTAGCTTTGAACTCTTCTAAAATAGGCCCCATTAAAAAACCATCTGAAGCAAAGGCATGACCACCGCAATTTAAACCAGATTCAATTCTATATTCAGAAACCCAAAGGCCTTTTTTTGCTAAAAATTTACCTTGAATAATAGCAGATCTGTAATCACTAACTTTTAAAATTATTTTCTTTTTTAAATAACCATTCTCATTTGGGAAAAAGTCTTCAAATTCTTGAAAATAACTATATAATCTAGGATTCATTCCAGCAGATAACACAATTGACGATTCTAAATTACTATTAGCAAAACCTCTTAAAGCTGCATGTGCATCATTAAATTCATTTGAAAGTTTTTCTTTTCCTTTAAAATTAGCTTTGTCAAGTTTGGTCATTATGTTTACATCAATACTACCTGGAATTAGGTTTTCTTGAATCCAATGATGAACTTCCTTCTTAATTTTGTTGTTTTTTATAGTTTTAGTGAAGTTTTGTTTAAGTTCAGAAAAATCTGGAAGCATTTCCATATATTTTTCAAACTCGCTGTGCTTTTCTTCAAAACTATGCTTAAGATTTTCGAATTTAGTTTTTACAATTGTGTCAACTGTATTCAAGTAATTAGTAATTCTTTTCGCTCTAAAGTCCTCAACTTTATTTGAAATTGCTTTGAAAGGTAATTCAAATTTTTCAGAATAATATTCATTCATCTTTTCAATAATTACATCATCAACAATTGATACAACTGATGATATTCCGTATTTAGCTACCTTAATAGGACTGTCTAAGGTAAACGATAAGCCCATAACAGGTATGTGAAATGAATGAACTTTATTTATTTTCGTCATACTCTTTTATTATAATTTTTTAATTAGCGCATAAATGTACATATAACTAAGGTTAAAAAGAGTTAAAACAAAAAAATTAGTTGTGCATGCATAATAAAATAAAGTCGGTTTGCAACCTAATGCAAACCGACTTTATTTATTTTAATATATAGTTTGAAGTTAGTTTCCTGAAACACTACCACCTGACGATGTGTCTTTATTAACTTCAATAGGGTTGCCTTCATAATCAATATCACCGCCGCTACTTGCTTTTGCAGTTAGTTTTCCAGATACGTTAACATCAATATTAGCTCCGCTACTAACTCTTGCATAAACATCTTTTGCTTTTAATTCATCTGCATCTATTGAGCTTCCGCTACTAGCCTTAGCTGATAACATTTCTGTTTCGCCGAAAATATCCATATTAGCTCCACTTGAAGTAGAACTTTCTACTTCATCAGCTTCAACAATAGCTTTTATGGAACTTCCACTGCTAGAATCTAAAATTAAATTAGTTGCCTGAATAGTATTTTCTGTTTTTACAGAAGCTCCACTGGAAGTACTAATTTCTGAAATATTTTTTGTTGTTAAAAATACGTTTCTAGCTTTTGCCTTGTATACATTTTTATCGAAATATACTTTTAATTCGTTGTTTTTAACTTCAGTAATTAACAAATCCATTATGTTTTCATCTGCTTCAACATAAATTTCAGTTGATTTTCCTTGACTTAAATACAAGTTAATACCTTGTTGAACTTTAATTCTGTCAAAATCAGAACTTATGTTACGATCTTCTGAAATTACATTTCTATTGCCTTTTACACCCGTTAAGCCATCAACAAAGCATGATGTTGTTGTAAAAAGAGTTATAATTAATAATGTAATAAATACGGTAATTTTAGTTAATGTGTTCATTTTAAATTGTTTTGTGGTTCAAATATATTTGTAACCCAATAGTATTAATAAATTAAATGGATGAATTGTTGAATTAACCTACCAAATTGTAATTAATCAATAGTAATTCCACTTTTATCAATTTTAACCTCAGCATCACTGTCTGAATCTTTTACTTTAATTTTTATACCTTTTTTATCAATTTTTAAATTGAATTCATCAAATTTTTCTTTGTACTCATAACCAAAAATTGAAGGATCACAATCAATACATTCTAAACCATTTTCTGTCATTTTATAATAGTTTTTTGGCATATTTCTGTCTCTAATATTTTGAATGTTATCAACGTCATCTAAAAATGTTCTGGTTGTTTTGTCTAAATAAATAATTGAACCTACAGGTAAATAAACATTTATATCTATTTGTTGCTCTTTGAATTTATTTTTGAATTCAGATACGAAATAACCATTTAAATTTAAGTTGTTATCTGTTAAATTGAATTGATATTCTATAGATTCGGCATCTTCATTTGCAATTAATCTATTTTTCCCATCCGATTCTTTTCTTATTTTAACATAAGCTGTGCTGTTTTCAGTAGCTTTTATATCCAGGTTTATTCTGTTAGAGTACAATTTTTTAATATCATTATCATAAACAGTTTCGTAGTTGTAACGTCTTCTTAAATCTTTGTTTGCGGATAAATTTTCATCACCACTCATTTTAATTCTTAAAGTATCATTTTGTACAATTGGTAGCTCTTCAGTATAATTGTAAACTCCGTTATAAGCTGTTTGAGTTGCATAATTTATACCTGCAAAGCCTAAACCTAATAAAGAAACAATCCAAATACCTAATAGCGATAATTTTGTTGTTGTGCTAAATGATTTTACATTGCTTGATAGAATTTTTAATCCTAATAGGAATAATATTATAAATGGAATTCCTATTGCGAAAAAAGCAAATAAAGTTAATAACCAAGGCGGTAATATAGAGTCAAAAAAGAAGTTTGGATATTCAATAAATTCTTCTCCAAATCCCAATATTTCAATACTTCCCAATGAGAGGGCTCCTATAATTAACCCTATAATGGTTGAAGCGGCAATTAAAATTAATATAGCTCCAATAAATTTTCCAAATACATTAAAAATTGCAGATAAAATTTTAGCAAACACATCAATCAATTCTTGAAATCCTGATTTCGCTCTATTTTGAATATCGCTTTTTTTTACCTTGTCGGCAACGTTATTAACCCCATCTTTAATATTTTCTGATACATCGCTAAATTCTTCACGAATTTTTTTTTCAATATTTGAAATATTTACAGGCTCACCTTTCATTTGTAATTTTTCAGTTGTGGTTTCAGCTACTGGAATTAATATCCATAATAAAGGATAAATAAAGAATCCAACTCCAAAACCAAAGGCAATAACCAGCCAAATAATTCGCATCCAAATTGGTTCCATTCCTATATAATGGGCCAATCCTGAACATACGCCACCTAAAAACTTATCGTCACCATCTCTAAATAGTTTTTTGCTCGTTGTTCTTTTTCTGTATACCGGTTCGTCTTCAAAAATTTCTTCATCAACCAAATAATCTTCAGGTTTTCCCATAATTTTGGTAACCTCGTCAATGTCATTTTCATTTACAACCTGGCGTACATCTTTCACTCTCTCAGAAAGTAATTCACCAATTCTAAGTTCAATGTCATTTATAATTTCATCTCTACCTTGAGGGTCATCGCTTAATGATCGTCTTATGGCATCTAAATAGCGTTTCAATTTTTGATAAGCCATTTCATCTATGTGAAAAAAGATACCTCCTAAATTTATATTTATTGTCTTGTTCATTTTTTTATTGATTTATTGGTAGTTACTAAGTTTACTGCTTCTACAAGGTCACTCCAAGTGCTATTTAATTCTTTTAAAAATAATTGACCTGTTTCGGTTAAGGCATAATATTTTCGTGGTGGTCCAGATGTTGATTCTTCCCAGCGATAGCTGAGTAAACCAGCATTTTTCAATCTAGTTAGAAGAGGGTAAACGGTTCCCTCAACAACTAATAATTTTGCGTCTTTTAGCTGCGATAGTATTTCAGAAGTATATGCGGCCCCATTTTGTAAAATGGAAAGTATGCAATACTCTAGAACTCCTTTTCGCATTTGTGCTTTTGTGTTTTCTATCTTCATAAGTTCTAATTTAATAGTTGAAAAGCTTATTGCTATTTTATAAATTCTATGGTTAATGGATAATTATAAGGTTCATTTCTACTTGCCTTAATGGCTGCCTGAATTATTAAAACAAATCGAATAATACTTATAATAAATACAATTGAAATTCCACTAAAAATTCCAAATAAATTTGGGAAATGGAACATTGTTGTTGAAAAAAAACTTAGCCCTAAAACAAAGCTATATAGTAAAAAGCTAAGGTTAAAATTAACGGCTTTTTTTCCATGAACGTTCATATAGGCACTTTTATCTTTTGTTACTTGCCAAAAAATTAATGGAGCCAGTATTCCTCCTAAAGGAAACATATAACTGGCAAATGCCGAAATATGAATTAAAAATGCGTTGTTATTTTCAGTTTGTGATGTCATAATAGTGTATAACCTTTTATTGTACTATGCAAATATATGAATAAAAAATAGTATTATGCAAAACATAGTACTGTTAATTAACTAAAATTTAACAAATAAATAGTTTTTAACAGTTCTTTTTTTTTGTTTAAATTGTCGAAAAATTAATTGAATGTAAATTGCTTAACTAAAATTTGAAATATAAATTGAAATGATAAAATGAATGTTACATTTTTTAATTAAAAATCAATAAATAGAGATAGATGAAAGTAACTGAAAAAAAAATGAATAGCTTTTTAATGTTTAAACTACCATCGGCATATTTGTGTGGAGTAAGGTTGCAAAAAATAACTAAAACTTCTGCAAATGTTACGGTAAAGCACCGATGGATTAATCAAAATCCTTTTAATTCAATGTATTTTGCTGTTCAATCAATGGCTGCTGAATTAACAACAGGAGCATTGGTTATTGCTAAAATAAAAGAAAGTGGTAAAAATATTTCCTTGTTGGTAACCAATCATCAAGGGGCATTTACAAAAAAAGCGACGGGTAAAATTACTTTTATTTGTGAAGACGGACATTTAATTGATGACGCTATTAAGAAAACTATTGAAACTGGTGAAGGTCAAACTATTTTAATGAATTCAATCGGTAAAAATGAGCAAAAGGAAACGGTTTCTACGTATAGCTTTGAATGGAGTATAAAATTAAAAACTAAATAAAATACTATGAATGCGCACGAAATAGATTACCATATTTATGGTGAGGAAATGCAATATGTTGAAATAGAATTAGATCCACAGGAAGGAGTAGTTGCTGAATCGGGTAGTTTTATGATGATGAATGATGGTGTTAGAATGGATACTATTTTTGGTGATGGATCTAATCAAAATAAAGGTGTTTTGGGTAAATTATTTTCAGCAGGAAAAAGATTGTTAACCGGTGAAAGTTTGTTTATGACTGTTTTTTCAAATGCTGGAATTGGTAAAACAAAGGTTTCTTTTGCTGCTCCATATCCAGGACAAATTATTCCCATTGATTTAAGTGAGCTGGGAGGAAAGTTTATTTGTCAAAAAGATGCTTTTTTATGTGCAGCCAAGGGTGTTTCAGTTGGGATAGAGTTTTCAAAACGATTGGGAAGAGGGTTGTTTGGAGGAGAAGGATTTATAATGCAAAAATTGGAAGGAGATGGATTGGCGTTTGTACATGCAGGTGGGAATATGAGTAAAAAAATACTACAACCAGGTGAAATTTTGAAAGTTGATACTGGCTGTGTAGTTGGTTTTACAAAAGATATTGATTATGATGTTGAGTTTGTTGGAGGTATAAAAAATACTGTTTTTGGTGGTGAAGGTTTGTTTTTTGCAACATTAAGAGGCCCTGGCACTGTATATATTCAATCATTACCATTTAGCCGATTAGCAAGTAGAGTTTTAGCTTTGGCTCCAAAAACAGGAAGCAAAACTAGAGGAGAAGGAAGTATTTTGGGTGGTATTGGAGATATTTTAGATGGTGATAATAGAATTTAATTTGTTAGTTGATAGGAGTTGAACATATTATTTCACAAAAAAACCGAAGCACATGCTTCGGTTTTTTTGTTAGAACTCTAAAGTTTCTAATTCTTTGTAATTCTTTTTCAGTCTTCTAAGCAAAATTCCATATATAATTCGGTAGTAAAGCCATAATAATCCACACACAAGTACCAATGTAATTACTTGAACAATAAGTAAAATGATTATAAATTTCTCATTTTCTAATATAGCGTTTTCAGGTAAAAAGCTTTCAAGTAAAACTTCTGGTTGTGAAAACATGATGATATTTACAACTATTGAAAGTATTATATATAATGTTATGTTGTAGTAAACATAGTAATTCACGGTTTTTCTGGTGCGTAAAATTTTCTTCATTAACAAATTAGTATTGTCAATTACAGAAATTGCTTTAAAATTTTTATAGAATAGGAATATAAAATATGCAACAATAGCATAGTGAATACCTTGTGTTATTAAAAAGAATTTTTTCAAATGAAATGGTTCATAAATTTCTAAATAACTATCAGGAATAATTAGGTTTAAAAATCCCCAAAATATAAATTCAAGAATACATATGATGAATATCCATTTTACAATTGAAGATGATTTTTTATGAATTAAATTGTAAATATCTTCATAATTTAATGTCGGGTACGATGACTCTTGTTTTTTCCAGTCCTTTTTCAATAAATCTAATTCGTCCATACCTAAGGGTTTAATAATTTTTTCAATCGTGTTTTTATTCTATTCATTTTAACACGTGCATTTACTTCTGAAATACCAATGGTTTTTGATATTTCTTTATAATTTTTATCTTCTAAATACAAGAAAATAAGTGCTTTATCAATATCTGATAGTTGGTGAATTGCTTTGTACATTAATTTTAATTGTTGCTCTTCAGTATCATCGTAATCAGTTGATTCAATTTTGTGTAAAACAGAATCAAAATCTTGAGTTCTTACACTTCGCTTCGATTTTCGGTACAAGGTTATTGCAGTATTCAATCCAATTCTATACATCCAGGTACTTAATTTAGAATCTCCTCTAAATTTTGGATATGCTTTCCATAGTTGAATGGTAATTTCCTGAAACAAATCGTTGTGAGCTTCTTGATTAGTGGTGTATATTCTGCACACTTTATGAATTATATTCTGATTTATTTGAAATTCAGAAATAAATTTATGTTCAAGTTCTTTATTCACAAGTTAGATTTGATTTCAAGATATAAGTAGTTATAAATTTAATTTTGTTACAGTAATATTATAAAAATAAAAAAAAAGCAACCCAAATGAGTTGCTTTTTGAACAAATAAAAAAATATTTATTTTTCAGAAATTTTAATTTTTTCTATAAATTCAGAAAGTGCTACCCCGTATTTCGACTTTTTCACTTTTTTAGTTAAGGAGTTATTTACGGTATCCAACAATTTAACATTCGCATAATTTAATTCAGTTAATGCTACGTATGGTGCAACTTCACTATTTTTATGAGTAATTGCAAAATTTGCACTGTAATAAATTTTTCTACGTATTAATTTTTCTTCATTTAATTCAAGGGCTAAAAGCAACGAATCATTTTTATCTCTTTGTGCTTCAAATTTTTCTTTAATTAAATCAAGTTGTTTTCCGTTAAATTTCTTAATCATAGCTTTATGATTACTAAGTAAATCGTGTCTTGAAGACCCTGTAATTTTCGCTGAAGTTGCAAACTTATCTAATTTAGAATTGATTGTTATTACTCCTTTTTCACCAAAAAATGAAATTACTTTATCGTCTAAATCGTTTAATTGAACATAATACATTTCAGGACTTTCAACTTCATCTGTTAAAGTAAACATGCTTTCGCCGTTTAATTGAACAGAATCTACAGAAACTAGAATTGTGTCTTTAATTTTTTGTAAATAAATAGTTCCTTTTTTTAGACCATCAATAGCTCCATTAACGGTCATATCCCCTGATTTGTTTTTACCACAAGAAACAATTATAAGTGCAAAAATTATATATGTAATTAGGTTTTTCATTAGTTAAGATTTATTTAGTAAATATCAAATATATATTTCAGATAAAAAAGAATTTATGGTGCAACTATACGCATTAATTCTGCGGTAAGCATAGCGCCATAAGTACCAACTACGTAACCAAAAACAGCAAGTAAAACACCAACAGTTGCTAATGAAGGATGAAATGCGGCAGCCACAACTGGAGCTGATGCGGCTCCACCAACATTTGCCTTGCTTCCAATTGCTAAAAAGAAATATGGTGCTCTAATTATTTTGGCTACAATTATCAACAATAATACGTGTGTTGCCATCCAAATTAAACCAACAATTAGCAATCCTGGATTATCTAATATTTTAGTTAAATCCATTTTCATACCTATGGAAGCCACTAAAATATAAATAAATACACTTCCAATTTTACTTGCCCCTGCACCTTCGTATTTTTTTAATCTGGTAAATGAAAGTATGATTCCTAAAATAGTAGCAATACTAATCATCCAAAAGAACTGCGATCCAAATGATGACATAGCAGAAGATTTATCACTTACAGCTTCAACATTTTCTTTTAAAAATGAAGACATTCCATTTGCACCCCAATGAGAAAGCCCAACAACTGTGAAAGCAATACCTAAAATAACCATAAAATCGCTTAGGGATGGATTTCTTGAAATTTTTGCTCCGTAGCTTGAAACTTTTTCTTTTAAAACTTCAATGGCCGTAGTATCAGCTTTCAACCATTTATTAATTTTATCTTTTTTTCCAATTCCAAATAATAAAATAGCCATCCATATGTTAGCAACAACAATATCAACAATTACCATTCCCGCATAATTAGCTTGATTAAAATTATAAATTTCTAACATTGCCGCTTGGTTTGCTCCACCGCCAATCCAACTACCAGCCAAGGTTGCTAAGCCTCTCCAAACAGCATCAAAACCAGCACCGCCAACAGTTTCAGGAGAAACTAATGAAACTAATAAAACAGCAACAGGTCCACCAATAATGATTCCAGCAGTACCTGTTAAAAACATTATTAAAGCTTTTGGCCCTAAGTTAAATACAGCTTTTAAATCAATACTTAAAGTCATTAAAACCAATGCTGCCGGCAGTAAAAACCTACTGGCTATATAATAAACTTGAGATTTATTTTTAACAATTTCTCCAGCAGCATCCTCTGTTGTCCATTCAGGAGAAATGATTCCTAATGTTGTAAATGCTGCTGGCATCATATATGCCATTAATAAGGCTGGAATAATTTTATAAATTTTTTTCCAGAATTTATTTTCGCTATTTGAAGTGTAAAATACAAAGCCAAGGCAAAGCATTAAAATTCCAAATACAATTGTGTCTTGGGTAAAAAAAGGTGTTGAATTCATATGAAAATTGGTTTTTGCTAAAATACATTTTTTTAGGAAGTTTTAACAATTAAAAGTTTTGACTTTATGTATCTTTGAAAGATTAAAAATTTAACAAATGAAACTTATAAAATATTACTATTTTTTAGCACTATTTATGGTGTTTTCGTGTAAAACATTTCAAGATACAACAGAAGTTGTTGACATCGAAATCAAAACGGTTGATACTCGTGAAATTCAAGGTGGAATGTGGATTCCTTCATTATTAAAAGGAATGAATGAAGACGAAATGAAGTTACTAGGAAGTAAAATGACTGCCGAAGATATTTATTCAGTAAACCAATCTAGTTTAAAAGATGCTATTGTTCATTTTAATGGAGGGTGTACTTCAGAAGTAATTTCTCCAAATGGATTATTATTAACGAATCATCATTGTGGTTATGGTGTAATTCAATCACATTCTAGTATTGAACACGATTATTTAAAAGATGGTTTTTGGGCAATGAGTTATGAAGAAGAATTACCAAACAAAAATTTTTCGGTAACATTTATTAAAAGAATAGATGATGTAACAACAGCTGTTTTTGAAGGAATTACTGCCGAAATGGACGAAGCTGCGAAAATGAAGCTAATTAACCAAAATATTCAAAAAGTACGCAAAGCAGTTGAAAAGAAAGATTGGCAAGATGCTAATGTAAAAGCTTTTTATAAAGGTAATCAGTATTTGTTGTTTGTAACAGAGGAGTATAAAGATGTTCGGTTAGTTGGAGCTCCTCCAACTTCAATTGGAAAATTTGGTTCAGATACTGATAACTGGATGTGGCCTCGTCACACCGGAGATTTTTCTATGTTTAGAATTTATGCTAATAAAGACAATAAGCCTGCTAAATATTCAAAAGATAATGTTCCATACAAACCTGCACATCACTTACCAATATCATTAGATGGTGTTGCTGAAAACGATTTTACCTTAGTATTTGGTTTTCCAGGAAGAACAAATGAATATTTACCTGCTGTTGCTTTAGATCAAATTGTTAATACATTAAACCCTGCAAAAATTGAAGTGCGTGAAAATGCTTTAAAAATTGTAGATGGTTTTATGAGAGCTGACCAATCTGTAAAAATTAAATATGCTTCAAAATACGCTTCTATAGCTAATTATTGGAAAAAATGGATTGGTGAAAATCAGGGAATTGAAAAGTCTAATGCAATTCAAAAGAAAAGAGAGTTAGAAGCTGAATTTTCTAAAATTGTAAATGAGAAAGAGTTATTAGGTTATAAAACGTTGTTATCTGATTTTGAACAGTTATATAAAGAAATTTCAGATGTTTCTTTGGCTAGAGATTACTGGATAGAAGTTGCTTATAGAAACACCGAATTGTTAAATGCATCGTTTAGAGCATTTCAATTAGAACAGGCATTTTTACGTGGAGGTGAAGCTGCTTTTGAAAAATCAAGAATATCATTATTAAACCGTTATAAAGGTTTTTACAAAAATTACAGTGCAAAAGTTGACAAACCAGTTTTTGAAAAATTAGTGAGTTTATACGCTGAAAAAGCACCAAAAGAATATGTGCCTGAATCAATGCAAAATGTAGATGTTGTTGCAATAACAAATGAGATTTACACAAACTCTAAATTAACAAATTTAGCTGGTGCTGAAGAATTGTTAAATGGAACGGCTAAAGAAGTAATTGCAAAATTAAATGCAGATTCAGCATATAAATTTGGTAAAGATTTACACAGTATGTTCTATTTTAAAATTGAACCAAAATTTCAAGAAATAAATTTAAAAATTGGAGCTGTTCAAAAAGAATATATGAAGGCATTAACCGAAAATTTCCCAAATAAACGATTCTTTCCTGACGCTAACAGTACACTACGTGTAACTTACGGGCAAGTAAAAGGTTATGCTCCACGAGATGGAATGCGCTATGGAAATACCACTTATTTAAAAGGTGTAATGGAAAAATATGTTCCTGGAGATTATGAATTTGATGTTCCACAAAAATTAATCAACTTATACAATACAAAAGATTATGGTCCATACGCTGATAATGGCAAAATGCCTGTATGTTTTATTGGTACAAACCATACAACAGGTGGAAATTCAGGAAGCCCTGCAATTGATGCACATGGAAATTTAATTGGTTTAAATTTTGACAGAGTATGGGAAGGAACAATGAGTGATTATAATTACGATGCAGATATTTGTCGTAATATAATGGTTGATATTCGTTACGTATTATTTATAGTAGATAAATATGCTGGAGCAAAAAACTTAATTAATGAGATGACTTTAGCTCATCCAAAGAAATAATTCAAATAAAACAATAATATACAAATGAAACATATTAAATCATTTTTACTTATAGTGATTGCATTTATTTCAATCAATGCATTTTCACAAGTTGATACTAAAAAAATTCAAGGAGGAATGTGGATTCCTTCATTGTTGGAAGGAATGAATGAAGAAGAAATGCAGTTATTAGGAAGTAAAATGACTGCCGAAGATATTTATTCAGTGAACAAATCAAGTTTAAAAGATGCCATTGGGCATTTTGGAAACGGTTGTACGTCTGAAATGATTTCACCTAAAGGGTTATTATTAACAAATCATCACTGCGGTTATGGTGAAATTCAATCACATTCCTCAGTAGAACACGATTATTTAAAAGATGGGTTTTGGGCTAAATCTATGGGTGAAGAATTAGCTAACCCTGGTTTAACAGTAACATTTATTAAAAGAATTGACGATGTAACTGCTCAAGTTATGGCAGGTGTTACTGAAGATATGGATGAAGCAGCTAAATCGAGTTTAGTAAATAGAAATATTAAAAAAGTAACTAATGAAACTCAGAAAGAAGAATGGCAAAGTGCTTATACTCGAGAGTTTTTTAAAGGTAATCAATACTTATTGTTTGTAGTAGAAACATTTAAAGATGTTCGTTTAGTTGGAGCTCCACCTTCAGCAATTGGAAAATTTGGTTCAGATACAGATAACTGGATGTGGCCTCGTCATACCGGGGATTTTTCAATATTCAGAGTATATGCTGATGCTAACAATAGACCAGCTGAATACTCAAAAGACAATAAACCATACAAGCCAGCTCATCATTTACCAATTTCGTTAGATGGTGTTGAAAAATACGATTTTTCTATGGTATTTGGTTTTCCTGGTAGAACAAATGAATATTTACCTGCAGTTGGAGTAGATCAAATTATAAACACATTAAATCCTGCGAAAATTGAAGTTAGAGAAAATGCTTTGAAAATTGTAGATTCATTTATGCGTAAAGATCCGGCAATTAAAATTCAATATGCTTCAAAATTTGCTGGAATAGCTAATTATTGGAAAAAATGGATAGGCGAGAATCAAGGTATTCACCAAACCAAAGCTATTGATTTAAAGCGTCAACTAGAATCGGAATTTACTAAAATTGTTAAAGAAAAGGATTTAGTAGGATACAGCACATTATTAGCCGATTTTGAAGCCTTGTATAAAGAGATTGAAGATGTTTCTTTGGCGCGTGATTATTGGATTGAAGTTGCGTACAGAAACGTTGAATTATTAAGCACTTCGTTTAGAACATTCCAGTTAGAACAAGCATTTAAAAAGGGTGGAGAAGCTGCGTTTGAGAAAACAAGAGAAGCTGTGTTAGAAAGATTAAAAGGAACATTTAAAAATTACAGTGTAAAAGTTGATGAACCTGTATTTGCTCGTTTAGTTAGTTTGTATGCTGAAAAAGCTCCGGCAGATTATGTTTCTGAAAATATGAAGAATGTTGACATTAATGCTTTAACTAAAGATATTTTTGCTTCATCTAAATTAACAAGTCTAAAAGGGGTTGAAGATTTATTAAGCGGCACAGGAGATGAAGTAATAGCTAAATTAAATGCTGATAAGGGATATACTTTTGGAAAAGAATTGCATACTATATTTTACACTAAAATTGAACCTGCTTACCAAGGGTTAAATTTGAAATTAGCGGCTGTTCAAAAGAAATATATGAAGGCATTAATGGAAGTATTTCCTAATAAAAGATTTTTCCCTGATGCAAATAGTACATTGCGCGTTAACTATGGTAGAGTTGAAGGTTATCAGCCTAAAGACGGTGTTTTTTATACAACCTCAACTACTTTGAAAGGTGTTATGGAAAAATATAAGCCAGGTGATTATGAGTTTGATGTTCCAAAAAAATTACGTGATTTATACAAAACTAAAGATTATGGACAGTATGGTGAAAACGATACAATGGCTGTAAATTACTTATCTACAAATCATATGACTGGAGGTAACTCTGGAAGTCCGGTTGTTGATGCAGAAGGAAATATGACCGGTTTAGCTTTTGATACAACCTGGGAGGGTACTATGGGTGACTTGCATTTTGATGCCGATATTGTGCGGAGTATTATGGTTGATATTCGTTATGTATTATTTATTATTGATAAATATGCAGGAGCAACAAATTTAATTGATGAAATGACTTTAGTTCATCCTAAGAAGAAGTAAATAAATTATTTTATGAAAAAAAGCCAAACTTTTAAGTTTGGCTTTTTTTATTCGTTATTTGTCTCGTCCTGAAATAGCGTTACACAAAAAAACAGTGTAATGAAGACAA
>ERZ1046740.902-NODE-902-length-22767-cov-5.084625_pt1 | contig 22767 bp, 15 predicted proteins | sample MGYA00383093_ERZ1046740 | MGnify/ENA primary metagenome ERZ1046740 (study PRJEB29581, sample SAMEA5548363) | metagenome | biome: marine; feature: coastal; material: water | depth 25 m | study: Short-term variability in the microbial, nano- and picoplankton... | reverse complement strand
ATACAATTTTCAGAAGTCCAAGTTTTATTATCAAGATTATAAGACAATGTGTGGTGTATTTCAGTATCACCCGCACCAGAATTTTTCAAGAATTCTATGTCGATTTCATTCACTTCATATATATGATAAGGCTTTATTTCATACTCAATCCAATTATTTTCTTCAATATATTTTATAGCATCAACACCAATTAATTCGATAAACTTATTTCTTATTTCTTCTCTGTTCATTATAAAAGTTTTGTAACAACGTGTCATACTTCATATTCCGCTTTGCTCCAAACAGAGCAAACACAAGTGATAAATCATTTTAATGAATGTATTTACTGCTAATTTATGGGCTTTGGTTTAAGTGAAACGTGTTTGACTTATTTATTAGTTAAAGCATATTTTATTTTCGTTGTACGAAATTTCGGTGCTCTTTTTAACGATAAATGGCTAGGCTTGGTTTTATTTATAACAAGGTTAAGATGAAAGTATTTTTTTTAAAACTTAGTGTTTGTTTAAACGCAGCAAATCATTAATGTAATCTCTGGTATTAGATAAACGCGGTACTTTATGTTGTCCACCAAGCTTATCGTTTTCTTTTAGCCAATCGTAGAATAAATTAGGTCTTGCGCTATGAATAGTTGGTTTGTTCAGCGTCATATTGTTATAGCGCTTAGCTTCATAATCAGAGTTTAACGATTTTAGTGCATTGTCGAATATTTCTTCAAAATAAGACATATCCTCCGGTGGGGTTTTAAACTCTATAATCCATTCGTGTGCACCTTTTTCTCTTCCTTTCATAAAGATTGGAGCTGCAGTATAATCTACTATTTCTGCTGAGGTACGTTTACATACTTTTTTAAGTGCATCTTCAGCATTTTCAATTATAAGTTCTTCTCCAAAAGCATTAATATGATGCTTGGTTCTACCTGAAACTTTAATTCTATGAGGATTTAAACTTACAAACCTAATTGTATCACCTATTTTGTAACGCCATAAACCAGCATTGGTAGTGATAATTACTGCATAATTAGTATTGAGTTTTACATCGCTAAGTGGAATTACTTTTTGCGTATTAGTGCCATATGTATCCATTGGAATAAACTCATAGAAAATGCCGTAATCTAACATTAATAGTAAGTCACTCGAGTAATTTTGATCTTGAATTGCAAAAAATCCTTCTGACGCGTTATAGATTTCGTAGTATTTAAAATTATTACCAGAAAGGATAGCTTTATACTGATCCTCGTAAGGATTAAAACTCACGCCTCCATGGAAATAAACTTCTAGATTTGGCCAGACGTCAAATAGATTTTTCTTACCTGTTTCTTCTAATACATTATTAAGTAAAACTAACATCCATGACGGAACTCCTGCAAGACTCGTTACATTTTCATTAATTGTTTCTTCTACTATCGCTTGCATTTTGGTTTCCCAATCACTCATTAAAGATACTCTGCTACTTGGAGTACTGCTAAACTCAGCCCAAAAAGGCATATTGTCAATGAGAATAGCACTTAAATCACCGAATACAGTTCCGTTTTCTTTATATAATTCTTTACTGCCTCCAAGTCGTAAGCTTTTTCCCGTAAACATTTGCGAATCTTCGTTGTTATTTAAGTACATACACAGTAAATCTTTACCTGCTGCATAATGGCAATCCTCTAAAGACTCTGTGCTTACAGGAATGAATTTACTTTTTGCATTTGTGGTACCGCTAGATTTAGCAAACCATTTTATTGAAGTTGGCCAAAAAATATTTTGTTCGCCGTTTCGAGAACGTTCTATAGTCGGTTGTACAGTTTCATAGCTCACTACTGGCATGCGTTCGTTAAACTCTTTGTAGGATTTAATAGAGTCAAAATCGTACTGCTTACCTATCTCAGTGTCTTTAGCGTACTTAAGTAAACTAAAAAGTAATTCATTCTGTACTTCATTAGGATATTTTAAAAACAATTCAATTTGATGGAATCGTTTTTTTAAGAACCACGAGGCAATAGAATTTACAATAGGAATTGGCATGGATTAGCTATCTTTAGCCGTCAAACGGCATTTGACAATTATTTGTTGTTTCTTATTTTCAGATTTAGTTTTCTAACTTTGAAAAGTTAAATTTACTAAATTTCTTTTATGGTTTATACAGGTGTCCTTACTAAAATGCAAACTGAATTTTTTGAGCCAATTCAGTATTATTTAGTTTTTGAAAATGATTTTATCCATATGAATCAATTGTTGAATAAAACCATTGATTTGAAACGCATAGGACACCAATGTTTAAGCTGTGGATTAGATCGGCCAATCTATAGACAAGGGTTTTGCCAAACATGTTTTTTTAATAAACCTTTAGCAGCAGATTGGATTATGCGACCAGAATTAAGTACTGCGCATTTAGGAAAAGAAGATCGCGATCTGGAATATGAAAAAAAAGTACAACTACAACCACATATAGTCTATCTGGCCAATTCTAGTAACGTAAAGGTTGGGGTTACAAGGAAATCTCAAATACCAACACGTTGGATAGATCAAGGTGCACATGAAGCTTTAGAGATTGTTGAGGTACCTAATAGATACTTAGCAGGTATTACAGAAGTTGCCTTAAAAGATTATGTTGCTGATAAAACCAATTGGAGAAACATGCTAAAGAATGATGTTAAGGATGAAGATTTATTAGAATGGAGGCATAAATTGAAGCAATATATTCCTAGTAAAGCTTTAGACTTTTTTATTGAAAATAATAAAGAAACGCATCTTCAGTTTCCTGTTGAGAAATATCCATTAAAACCTAAAAGTCTCAATTTAAAAAAAGAGATACACTATTCTGGGAAGTTAGTTGGTATTAAAGGACAATACCTCATTTTTGAAGATGAAACCGTATTTAATGTAAGAGCAAATGAAGGTTTAGTGGTTGATATTAGTGTAAAATAATTTGCTGACTTCGTTGCAAAAAAAAAGAGCAACAATAATGCTGCTCTTTAAATACTTTACGTTAAAAAAGTTTATATGTTTTCAATGTCTCTAAGACCTTGAATGTATTCAGCTTTCTGAATTTCTCTTCTTCTTTTTACAGAAGGTTTAGTGAAATAACGCGATTCTCTAAGATTTTGCATAATCTGCACATTTCTGTGTTTACGCTTATAACGCTTAAGAGCACGTTCTATATTTTCTCCTTCTTTAATTTCGATTTTAATCATTATATCGATACTTTATTGTTATCTAATTCTTGCAAATGGTCGGCAAATATATACTAACTATTTGAAAATAAAAAATTAATTCTATCTTTTAGATATTTATTTTTAACCTAAATACGTTTTTAAGATTTTACTCTTACTAGCGTGGCGTAATCTTCTAATACCTTTCTCTCTGATTTGTCTTACACGCTCTCTTGTTAAATCGTAAATACCCCCAATTTCTTCTAGTGTCATTGGTGGTTGGTCTCCAATACCAAAATTTAAACGAATAACATCACTTTCCTTTTGTGTAAGTGTTTCCAGAGCACGTTCTACTTCAAGGTTTAATGATTCTTTCATTAAATTTTTATCAGGTCGTGGTGATTCTGTAGCACTTACAACATCATACAGACTAAAAGTTTCCCCATCTTTTAATGGTGCATCCATTGATAAATGGCGACCAGAATTTTTCATAGATTGTTTTACTTCACGAGCACTTATATCTAACTCGCGAGCAATCTCTTCTGCATTTGGTGGTCTTTGGTTAATTTGCTCTAAATGCGAAAATGCTTTATTAATCTTATTGATCGTGCCAATTTTGTTTAATGGTAAACGTACAATACGAGATTGTTCTGCTAATGCTTGTAGGATAGCTTGTCTAATCCACCAAACGGCATAAGAAATAAATTTAAAACCTCTTGTTTCATCAAAACGTTTTGCTGCTTTTACCAATCCAGCATTACCTTCATTAATTAAATCTGGTAATTTTAAACCCTGATTTTGATATTGTTTAGCAACAGATACAACAAACCTTAAGTTTGCAGTGGTCAATTTATCTAATGCAACTTGGTCACCTTTTCTTATTAGTTGAGCAAGTTCTACCTCCTCCTCAGCAGTAATCAATGGAATTTTACTGATATCTTGAAGATATTTATCTAACGATTTATCCTCTCTGTTGGTAACTTGCTTGGTGATTTTTAATTGCCTCATGTAATATTTTTAAAATTAGTGAACCCACATTATAATGTAATTATTTAGAAAAGCAAGTAAAAAGGCAATTATTAATTAAAATTAACGAAAAATCAAGGGTTTTGAGGTAAATGGACTAGTTTTTGGTTGAATCTTGGGCTGTTTTGTCCTTAGTTTTTTTCTTTTTACCAAATAATCCACCTAAAACGTCCTTCACGCCGTCTTTAATTTCACCATTAAGATTTGTTTTGGTATTATCCGTTTTTGTGCTTGTAGAATCTTGTTCTGTACCATTAGAATTTCTCCCTAATAAACCACCAAGTAAATCATTTATTTTAGCCTTTCCTTTTCCAATTAATTTCTGCTTTTGGATGTTAATCAATTGCTGCGTTAAATTTGTAACTCCACGTGTTAAGTCCGTGGTGATATTTGGACTAGAAAACGTTCCACCAATACTCGCGGTAACAGGAATTAAAATAGAATTAATGTCTTCATCATTTATTTTTTCGATTAATCGATTCACTTCACTACCTAAATATGTTGCTGGTACTTGCAATACTGCATTATAATTCATGGTATTTGAAAAGCTGTGCGATCCAGAAACTTCAATTGGTATATCCTCGTAATTAATTGTAAAAGGATTTACTGAAACTTGTCCGTTTTCAAAACTCAATTTAGTTTTAACATCTTTTAAATCTAACTTAGTAAAATCAATAAAATCTAATTTATTTCCTAAGCTAGAGAGTAAAGGACTATTGCTGGTATCTACTTTATGTGTTAAAACTTCTGCTATAGCATTACCTGTTATTGTGGCTAAATCTGGTGAGAAATTCTCGTCTAAAAAGCCACTAACATCAATTGTTGAGTCTAATTTTCCTTGTAATACATTGGCTATTGGAGCTAAAGCTTTTAGCATTTCTAATTCCTCAAAAGCTTGCGAAATGTCAAATTGTTGCATGGCTAATTGCATGTCAAATTTTGGTTTGGCATCTTTGGTAGATACATTTCCAGAAATGCCTAACCGACCTTTAAACAATTCTGTAGTCATGTTTTTTAAATTAGCATTCTGGTCTTTAATATCCAGCTGACCTTTTACATTTTTTAAAGTTAGATTGTCATATAAAACAGTTTTTGCATTTGCTGTTATGGTACAATCTAAAAAGTCCGGAATTTTTAAAGACTCTTCTTGCGATGTCGTTTTGTTAGATGTCGACACTTTCGAGGTGTCTTCAACCATAAAATCTGATATAGCAAAGACGTTAGAGGTTACATTAAAATTTCCTCTAAGTTTATTATCACTCAATAAAAAACCAATTAAATTGTTTATAGTTCCTGTTGCAGAAAAATCACTTTTTCCTGTTAAGGCATCGAAGCTGTTTAAGCTTACCGTCCCCGATTTAAAAGTTAAATCCGCATTATTTATTTGAATTGGATTTACAATATCTTCAGAAGAAAATATAAAATTAGATATTGAAACACTTCCATTGTTTTTAATTCGTTGATACGCATTGGTTTCAATAGCGTTCATATCAAAAGCAGTATTCAGTTTTCCTTTTAATATGCCACTTAATTGATTCTCTAATGCAATCGGATAAGCTTTAGTCATATTTGCCAAATTTAAGACTCCATCTAAATTGGCATTGACCAAAATATTATTGGTAAGATTTTTTATATGAGCTTCAGATTTAAAAACATCTTGGTCTATTTTAAAATCTAAGGTATTAATATCAATAAAGGTGTCCTCTATATTTCCTGTAATATTTTTTACAGAAGCGTCAATCGAAATATTGTCAACACTTTTTGGGAGGTCTGGATATTTAAAAGACGCATTATTAGATTTCATATTAATATCTAATGTTGGAATAGTTTCATCAGAAACCAATCCTTTAATGATTCCGTTTACAACAAAATTTCCAGACGTGCTCACGTTTTCAATATTCTTCGCATATGCTTTTGGAATTATTGCTAAGAAATCTTTAAACGACGATTCTGGATTTTTAAAACTAATATCTATGTGTTGCCCTTTTTCAACTAGCTGAACAAAACCATCAAACTCTAATGGTAAAGCATTTATAAAACCTTTATTTTCTTTGAAGGTATATTTTTGGTGATCTAAATCCATGCCGATTAGCGCGTCTAATTTAATAATATTGTTGCTTAGATATTCTGTGCTATCAATAGACATGCTGATTTTTGCTTGTGTGTTGGTGTTTAATTCCGACTGCTCACCAGAAAAAACACCCTTTCCATAATGGTTAATTTCTGTTAGGTAAAGATTGGTGTTAGCGTCTTCGTCTATATAGGTGAAAGCACTATTATTGAGTTCGTAATTTTCAATGTCAAAACTAAAACCAGTTGCTGTGGAATCTGAAGTACTACCACCAGTGTCATTCACTATTACAATATCATAATTTGTGGTTCCGTTTTTATTGGTCTTAAGGGTTAGAAGCAATTCATCTGTAATAATTTCATTAACTACTAAAGGTTCTTTAGTATCCTTAAAAAGTTCGCCTACTGGCATTTCAAAAGAAATGGATTTAGCAGTTGCTAAGGTTTCGTTTTTAAAAGGTGCTTTATTTATTATTTTTAAGTTTTTAACACTCACCTCAGCTTTAGGAAAGCTGCTAATGAGGCTTAAACTAATATCATCAAAACTTAGATCTGCGTCTAGGTTTTTATCTGCATAATTCTGTACTATAGTATCTATTTTAGACTCTAAAACAAAAGGTGTCGCAATAAGAATCGCAATAAAAATCAATAATATAATGCCTATGATTTTGAATAGTTTCTTCATAATGAATTTATGGCCTTAAAGATATCTCTTACTAAGTTATACGCAAAAGTCTATAGAATAGTTGTTTTTACAAATTTTAAGTAGAATACAATTAAATAAGATTGATTTCTTCGTTTACTTTTAAATTAAATCGTTTTCTAAAAAGGTATACACCTAAATATAAAAATGGTGTGTCTAATGCAGCGACAAGAACTTTAAAAAGAAAGCCACTAATCAGTAATCCCTTAAAGCTAGACCATGGTATTACTTCAAAATAACAAAGTAAACTTATAATAGATAATGTGTCTACAAATTGAGAGAACCAGGTTGAAAAATTATTTCGAAGCCAAAGGTGCTTTCCTTTAGTAAGGTTTTTCCAAAAATGATAAATTCTTATGTCTATAAATTGAGCAAACAAATAGGCAAACATACTAGAGCCAACAGCAATAATAGTTTTGCTAAAGATGTTTTTAAAGGTGTCATTGTCTATAGGGGAATCAGGTAAAGCAGGAACATAATCTGCGGCTAGAATAATACCTACAGAAAAAAGCGAAGCAAAAATTCCCGCAACTACAACATCATTGGCTCTTTTTCGACCATAGATTTCACTGATTAAATCCGTAATTAAAAAAGTGATAGGATAAGGTAATATTCCAACGGAAATTTCAAATAATTTTGAACCAAAGATTTCAATATCTAATGGATGCCAATAAAAAAACTTTTGAAATATTAAATTTGAAACAACAAGTGATGTTATAAAAAGCGCACCTAACAATAGATAAATACGTTGTGCTAATAGCGTGTCTTTTAGTTGCATTAAAAATGGTTAATAAAGAGTTGAAGTAAAGATAAAGTAATAAAATTTGTTTTAGTTATTTTGCTGTTTCGATGAAACCAATCAAAACCGTTTATATAGCATTAGGAAGTAACGAAGGTAACAAATTGCAGTATTTGCAATCTGCCATTGATGCTATATTCGAAAGAATAGGTGTAGTAAAGAAGATATCTAAGGTTTATAATTCACCAGCTTTTGGTTTTGAAGGTGATGATTTTTATAATGCATGTATAAAAGTTGAAACAGAACTTAAACCAAAAAAGGTTCTTAAAGAATTACAATCAATAGAATTAAAATTAGGCAGGACTAAGAAAACATCTGACGGTTACGAATCTCGCAAGATAGATCTGGATATTTTATTATATGATGATATTAGTATCGATGAGAAAAAACTTGTTATTCCGCATGCTGAAATGCATAATCGTAATTTTGTTTTGCAACCACTTTTAGATATTGCTAAGGATTTAAAGCATCCGGATTTTAATAAATCTATTGAGGATCTACTTAAAGCTTGTAAAGATGAATCTGTTATAGAACCTATTAATATTTGGTTGAAGAATCCGTCTAAGTCTTTTGCCTTTGGTAATTATAATTATATCGCAATAGAAGGTAATATTGGTGCTGGTAAAACGAGTTTAGCGAATAAAATTGCACACGATTTTAATGCAAAATTGATATTAGAACGTTTTGCAGACAATCCATTTTTGCCGAAATTTTATAAAGAACCAGAACGCTACGCGTTTACGCTCGAAATGTCGTTTTTAGCAGATCGCTATCAACAAATTAGTGATGATTTATCGCAACTAGATTTGTTTAAGGATTTTATGGTTAGCGACTATGATGTGTATAAATCTTTAATTTTCTCTAAAATTACCTTACCAGAAGATGAATTTAGGCTGTATAGAAAGCTCTTTTATCAAGTATATAAAGATATTGCTAAGCCAGATTTGTATGTTTATTTATATCAAAATACTGAGCGTTTACAAGCTAATATTAAAAAGCGCGGACGTAACTATGAGAAAGATATTAAAGACGATTATTTAGAAAAAATAAATGCAGGTTATCTGGAATTTTTAAAAAGTCAACCAGAAATGAATGTTACGATTATTGATATTTCAGACAAAGATTTTGTAAAGTCGCGTGAAGACTATTTGTGGTTGTTGAAAAAGATTAATCAATCTTCAGAAGGAGGTAAGTAGAATTACATCATAGCTAGTTTTTGTTGTTCTGAACTGTCACACTGAGCGTAGTGGAAGAGTTATTTAAAGATCTTATTGTAAAGTATACAGTATCGTTTTAATTTTACCTTTATTATTATCTAGAACTGTTTCTGCAAGTGTTTTTTTCGCTTTGAATTTTAAATTAAATGGTGTTTCCGACACATCAACTCCACTATGTTGCTTTAGTCGAATACCTTGACTTGCAATTTTATTTTTATTAGGTTCAAACTGTCCAAAAGGTAAATGCTCTGTTAGAATAGCATACTTATAGGCAGTTATTTTTCGAATTATTTTTTGAATTTCTTCATTAGATAAATGTTGAAGCACTTGTCTTAAAATTATACAATCTGCTTCAGGAAGTTTGTCTTTTACAACATCCAGGCAATGGAACTCAAGGTTATCATGTTGAAACAATGATTTGTTTCTTTCAATAAGCACATCAACAATGTCTATAGCAATATAATTCTGAGTGTGTTCAACTAAATGTTTTCCAATGTTAAAATCACCACAACCCAAATCACACACAACTAAAGCATTATTCTGTGATTTAAAAAAGTAAGTTACTGCGTCTAAATAAGGCTTTGTGATTTTTGGATTGTGAGAGCCATCACCAGAATAAAAATCAAATTCTTTGCCACCCCAAAGATGCTCGTTGTAAATCTGTTGCATTACGTCTTTTGTTGGCCAAGGTTGTTTAAATATTCTTTTGTTTTCGTACAATTAGTTTTTTTATTTTCGATAAAGCGCGTTAGGCCGCAAATTATACTTAGTATTATTGGTGCTAATGCTAAACATAATTTATATTCCAGTATACAATTTTGCTCTAGGACTATCAATGAAATTTATAGATAATTTTAAATTGAAATTAATATTACCTAAAAATATAGATGTAATTACAAACCATAAGAGCCCTACTAGTATTAAAAAACACATTAAGTATTTAATTATTTTTGTCTAATAAACGTTCACTCATTTCTTCTTTGAAAATTTTGAATTTTAGAGAACACATCCCAAATTACAACACCGCAACTCACAGAGATATTCAAAGAATGCTTTGTGCCATATTGAGGAATTTCGATCACAACATCACTTTTATTAACAACATTTTGTGCTACACCTTTAACTTCGTTACCAAAAACAAAAGCATATTTGGTCTTAGATTGAGGTTTGAAATTATTAAGCATAGTAGCACGTTCTGCCTGCTCAATAGAGCAAACTTTTACGCCTTCAACTTTCAGCTTTTCAACTAAATCTAGGGTGTTTTCTGCATATTCCCAATCTACAGTTTCAGTACTTCCCAAAGCGGTTTTTCTAATATCATTATGAGGTGGTTGAGCTGTAATGCCACAGAGGTAAATTTTTTCAATTAAAAAGGCATCACTTGTTCTAAATACAGAGCCAATATTATTAAGACTTCTAATATTGTCTAAAATTATAATAATCGGAGTTTTTTCAGCAGTTTTAAATTCTGACACTTCTAATCGGTCTAATTCCTCGTTTTTTAGTTTTCGCATAATTATCTTCCTTTAAAGGAATAGTTCTGTATTTTTTTGTCATTACTGCGTAAGTAGTAAAGACAGTATAAACTCAAATTATCAACACCTGTAGATAACTTATAAATTTTGATCTTCAAAAAACCTCAAATTATAAGTAAATTAGCATGCTTATAATTTCAACAAAAATAAACAAAACTCTTGGCTAAAAAGGTAAAAAAAGTTACACCATTAATGAAGCAGTACAATGCTATCAAGGTAAAATATCCTGATGCCTTGTTGTTATTTAGAGTAGGTGATTTTTATGAGACCTTTGGTAGTGATGCTGTAAAAGCATCTAAAATTCTTGATATTATATTAACTAAACGTGGTGCTGGTAGCCAAAGCGAAACAGAATTAGCAGGTTTTCCGCACCATTCATTAAACACTTATTTACCTAAATTGGTTAGGGCTGGAGAGCGCGTTGCAATATGCGATCAATTAGAAGATCCTAAGCAAACAAAAACTATTGTAAAACGTGGAGTTACTGAACTCGTAACACCTGGTGTTGCTTTTAATGACGATATCTTGCATTCTAAGTCTAATAATTTCTTGGCTGCCGTTTATTTTGATAAGAAAAACATAGGAATTTCATTTCTTGATATTTCAACAGGCGAGTTTTTAACCTCTCAAGGTAATGCTGAGTATATTGATAAATTACTTCAAAATTTTAGTCCAAGCGAAGTATTAATTTCAAAACAAAGTCGAAAATTATTTACTGAAACCTTCGGAAACGATTTTCACACCTTTTATTTGGAGGACTGGGTATTTCAGGCTGATTATGCAAATGAGACATTAACAAAACATTTCAACACAAAAACATTAAAAGGTTTTGGTATTGAAGATTTATATGAAGGTGTCATTGCCTCAGGTGTTGTGCTTCATTATTTGAGTGAAACACGCCATACAAAATTAGAGCATATTGCAACTATTTCTAGAATTGCAACCGATGATTATGTGTGGATGGACAAATTCACTATTAGAAATTTAGAGCTATACAGTTCCACCAATGCCAATGCGGTAACCTTAATTAATGTTATCGATAAAACAATTTCTGCAATGGGAGGTCGTATGTTAAAACGATGGTTGGCGCTACCGCTTAAACATGCAGATAAAATAAAGCAACGACACAACGTTGTAAAGTATCTGTTAGAAAACGAAACGGTTCTTCAAAAAATTCAAAGTCAGATTAAGCATATTGGAGATATAGAGCGGCTCATTTCTAAAATTGCAACAACTAAAGTGAGTCCTCGTGAAGTGATTCAGCTTAAAAATTCTCTAGAAGCTATTGTGCCTATAAAATCAATTGCTGAAACTTGTGATAATGAAGCTTTAAGAATAATTGGAGATAATTTGCATCGCTGTGATTTGCTACGCGATAAAATTAAAGAAACACTTAACGAAGAAGCACCTGTAAATGTTCTGAAAGGTAATACGATTGCAGCAGGATTTTCACAAGAATTAGATGAGTTAAGAGGTTTGTCTCAATCTGGAAAGACGTATTTAGATAATATGTTAAAACGAGAAAGTGAACGCACTGGGATTACCTCTTTAAAGATTGCATCTAATAATGTTTTTGGCTATTATATTGAAGTAAGAAATTTACATAAAGACAAAGTCCCAGAAGAGTGGTTAAGAAAGCAAACCCTTGTCAATGCAGAACGTTATATTACAGAGGAGCTTAAGGAATACGAAGCAAAAATTTTAGGTGCTGAAGAACGTATTTTGGCTATAGAACAACAATTGTTTGCAGAATTAGTCTCGTGGATGCATCAATTTATTATTTCGGTGCAGCAAAACGCACAATTAATTGGGCAACTAGATTGTCTTAGTGGTTTTGCTAATTTGGCTAAAATTAATAAATACTCGTGCCCAATTCTAGATGATAGTTTTGATTTAGACATAAAGGACGGTCGTCATCCAGTAATAGAAAAGCAATTGCCTTTAGGTGAGCCCTATATTGCAAATAATCTCTTTTTAGATAGAGATTCTCAGCAAATTATAATGATTACCGGACCAAACATGTCGGGTAAGTCTGCTATTTTAAGACAAACTGCTTTAATTGTGCTATTAGCACAGATAGGAAGTTTTGTGCCAGCGAAAGAAGCTAGAATAGGGTTAGTGGATAAAATATTTACTCGAGTAGGAGCTAGTGATAATATATCTATGGGAGAATCTACGTTTATGGTAGAAATGAATGAAACGGCTTCCATTCTAAATAATATTTCTGAACGAAGTTTAGTCTTGTTAGATGAAATAGGAAGAGGAACAAGCACGTACGATGGTATTTCAATAGCTTGGGCAATTAGTGAATATCTACATGAGCATCCAGCGCAACCTAAGACACTATTCGCAACACATTATCATGAGCTTAATGAAATGACTGAAACGTTTAGTCGCATTAAAAACTTCAATGTTGCCGTAAAGGAATTAAAAGATACTGTGCTTTTTGTCCGTAAGTTAGTTGAAGGAGGTAGTGCGCACAGTTTTGGAATACATGTAGCAAAAATGGCTGGTATGCCACAACAGGTTATTAGAAGAGCACATAAGATTCTTTCTAAGTTAGAGAAGTCGCACTCTAGTGAAGAATTAACGGATAAGATAAAAACGTTAAAAGACGATTTGCAGTTAAGCTTTTTTAATCTCGATGATCCTTTATTAGAAGAGATAAAAGACGAAATATTAAGTACAGATATCAATACACTAACACCAGTTGAAGCTTTAATGAAACTCAATGAAATTAAGCGAATGTTGGTAAAGAAAAAGCAAGCTTAAAATAAATTTAATATATTTTGAAAAAAGGCTTTGCTTTTCTAAGAAATATTTTAAATTTGCATCCGCTTTTAAAGCGAAATAGTTCTTTAAAACTGCGAAAGTAGCTCAGGGGTAGAGCATCACCTTGCCAAGGTGGGGGTCGCGGGTTCAAATCCCGTCTTTCGCTCTAAAAACCTTAAAATATACCAATGCTGAAGTGGTGGAATTGGTAGACACGTTGGACTTAAAATCCAATGTCCATTAGGACGTACGGGTTCAAGTCCCGTCTTCAGTACTTAGTTAATCCGTAACAATCTATTATTTAGAATGTTGCGGATTTCTTTTTTATGATTATTCCGACGAACTTCCGACATATTGGAAATATTACCTATTTATTGCTCAATTAACATAAGGTAGAATTAATTAATCTTTAAAGTAATTGCAATCATTTGTATAATTATAACCAATATCAGAACGACTATAATAATATTGCCTAATCTAGCTGGTTCTTTTTTCATTGATTGTGATATGAAGTATAATTTAATTATACACCAGACTTAAAATATTTAAAATTTAATTTAAGCGACTATTAGCACAATTTTTCACCATACATATTTATAATATCATACTACAAGAACGTCTTAATCACCCTAAAAACATAAAGATTGACCTATACAATTGTATTGATTTTCGTATTTATACTTTTTTTATTTAATTAAATAATTATCTTTATTATATATTCAAAATTAATGAACGTTTTTAAGAAGACTATTTTTTACGCTTTAATTTTAACGGTATTTTCTATCCATTCTCAAGAGATTCCGCCTATAGATGTGTTTACACCTCTAGATTACAATGCTGAAGATCAAAACTGGTCAATATCTCAGTCACAAAATAATTTTATTTATGTTGCTAATAATAAAGGGCTTATAGAATATAACGGAGCTTCTTGGAAGTTGTACAATTCGCCTAATGAGGGAATTTTAAGATCTGTGCATGTTGTTGAAGATAGAGTTTATACTGGCGGTTACATGGATTTTGGATTTTGGACAAAGAATCAATTTGGCGATCTCGTGTATGAGTCTTTAGTTGAAAATAAAAATTTAAAAGTAAAAGAGGATGAAGAATTCTGGGGAATTATAGATATCGAAGGATTTGTCTTGTTTCAATCCTTTGAGCGAATTTATATTTATTCTACAACAAATAAAAGTCTTGGAATTATAGAGTCTAGTTCTAGAATAAATAGAATTTTTAAAGTTAATGAAACAATTTATTTTCAAAAAAGTGGTGTCGGTGTTTTTAAAATTGAAAATGGTAAAGATGTATTCGTTACAGCAGCCTTAAGTAACAAAAATTTTGAGATAATAAATATATTCGATAATGATAATTCGCTTTTGTTATTAACAAAAGAGCACGGATTTTTCGAGTTTAAGAATAACAAGGTTGAAAGCTGGGATAATGATATTCAAGGTGTTTTATCTAATGTCAGTATTTATAGTAATACAAAACTAAAAGATGGAAGTTATTTGCTAGGTACAATTTCTAATGGTATTATACAATTAGATAGTAAAGGCAAAATAATTCTACAAATTGATCAGTCGTATGGTTTAAGTAATAATACGGTCTTATCAATTAAAGAAGATAATGAAGGGAATGTTTGGCTTGGTTTAGATAATGGTATAAATGTGCTGAATTTAAATTCACCATATAGAGAATATAAAGATAAACTAGGTGTATTAGGTACTGTATATGCTTCTTTAAAAACGGATCAATTTTTATACTTAGGAACAAATCAAGGTTTATTTTATAAAGAAATTAACTTAGATTCAAATTTTAAGCCTATTCCCGGTACAGAAGGGCAAGTTTGGTGCTTAAAAATAGTACAAGGCACATTATTCTGTGGCCACGATAAAGGAACTTACATAATTAATAACAATAGGGCAGAGAAAATCGCGTCTGAAAAGGGAACATGGACGATAAAGAATATAGACGAAAAATCGAATCTATTAATTCAAGGAAATTATAGAGGGTTTAACATATTAGAGAAGACAGTTTCTAATGGTTGGAAATTCAGGAATAAAATTAATGGTTTTGATATGTCTTCGAAGTTTTTTGAATTTTCTAAACCAAATGAGATTTTAGTTAGCCATGAACATAAAGGAGTTTTTAAAATTGAAATAGATAGTGCGTATGAGAATGTATTGAAATATAAAAAATTACCCATATATGAAGGTATTAGGTCAAGTGTTTTTAAATATAATAACGCTGTTTTCTATTGCTTTAAAGGGGGGGTATTCTATTATGATGCTAAAAGTACGACGTTTAAAAAAGACAGTATATTAAGTTCACTAATTCGTGGGGGAAAATATCTATCGGGTAAAATTATTAGTGACCAAAAAGGTGGCAAGCTTTGGGCATTTACACAAAATGAAATTATTTATCTAGAACCTGGAAAACTTACGGACAAACCAGAGGTTAATATAATTGGGATATCAGATGAAGTTCGAAAAAGTAAATCTGGATATGAAAATATTCTACATTTAAATGATAATAGGTATTTAATTGGTACAACTGATGGATATCTAATAATTGATGTAGATAAATTAGATGTGAGTACGCACGAAATATATTTGAATAATATCTCATATAACTCACGGTACAATGAAGTCATTCCTTTGAGCTTGGAAGATTCACCTGAGTTAAAAAATATAAATAATAGTATCAGGTTTAATTATAGTATTACTAATTATAATAAGCTTGTATCTACAAAATATCAATTTAGATTAACAGGAATATATGATGCGTGGAGTAATTGGTCACCAAAAGCTGAAGTCTTTTTTGAAAACTTACCTTTTGGTGATTACAGGTTTGAGGTACGAGCAATGTCTGGCGGTGTTAATTCAAGTAATACTGCTTCGTATTCATTTACAATTGAAAAACCGTGGTATCTTAAACCGTTGGCTATTGTGTTATATGTTTTGTTGGTTGTTATAGCAGCACTATTAGTTCATTATTTTAATAGAAGGTATTATAAGAAGCAAAAACAAAAGCTCTTACAAAAGAAAGAAAGAGAATTAGAATTAGAGCAATTAGAAAGTCAACGTCAAATAATGCAGTTTAAGAATGAAAACCTGCAACTCGATATTGAGAATAAAAATAGAGAGCTTGGAATGGCTACAATGAATCTGGTAAAAAGAAATGAATTTCTCAATAATATAAAAGACGAACTTTCGCAGACCAAATCGTTATTGGAGGTGAAAAAAGTAATTAAGCTTATAAACTCTAATTTAAATAACTCAAGTGATTGGCAGTTGTTTGAAGAAGCATTTAATAATGTTGACAAAGATTTTATGAAAAAAATAAAAGCACAACATCCATCTATAACACCTAACGACTTGAGATTGTGTGCTTATTTAAGATTAAATCTCTCATCAAAAGAGATTGCTCCACTACTTAATATTTCGCATAAAAGTGTTGAAGTAAAACGCTATAGATTACGTAAAAAGATGGGATTAGTTCATGATCAAAGCTTATCTAACTACATTATTGAGTTGTAATACCTAGACAATTCTATTTTTCACCCATACAATACCTATACAAACCGTTTAAATCATATCATATTAACAGAAGTGTTAATTCTTTGTTAAGCAATTGTTACTAAAATCAAATCGCTAAAATAAAGGTGTTGTAAGTGTTATTGTGATAAAATACATAAGAAATTACTGTAGTGTATGTTTTTTGTATAGTGTATTTTTTAGAATTCCTCAATCTTTAGTTTTAAGTTGCATTATCTAAGCAATTAATTATGAAAATAAAACTTTTTACGCTCTTTGCCTTCATGCTAACGATGGTCGCATATGGGCAAAATCTGAATGTTACTGGAACGGTTATCGAAGCTTCTTCGGGACAACCTTTACCAGGTGTTAATGTAATCCTCAAAAACACATCAAAAGGGGCATCAACCGATTTTGATGGTAATTTTACTTTAAATGATGTACCGGTAAATTCGGTATTAGTTGTTTCTTATTTGGGATTTGTAACTCAAGAAATAACAGTAGTTAATGAGACTCCTTTAAATATTGCGCTTCAAGAAGATGCACAATCTTTAAGTGAGGTTGTGGTTATTGGGTATGGGACACAAAAGAAAAAAGAAGTTACAGGTGCTGTAGCAGTAGTAGATGCTAAAGCTATTGAAAAACTTAATCCAACAAGAGTGGAGCAAGCGCTTCAAGGACAAGTTGCAGGTGTAACTGTTACCTCTAATTCTGGTTCTCCAGGTAGTGGGTCTAATGTTAGAATTCGTGGTATATCAACAAACGGAGATGCTAGACCATTAATATTAGTAGATGGGAATGTAATCGAAGATTTATCTGTTATCAATCCAAGTGATATTAAATCTATTAACGTATTAAAGGATGCAACAGCTGGTATTTATGGTGTGAGAGCAGCAAATGGTGTTGTTTTAATTACAACAAAATCAGGTAGAAAAAATACGGAATTAAAATTCCAAGTAGATACTTACGCTGGTTTTCAAACTACCAGTAAGAAGATTGATTTATTAAATTCTGTTGATTTTGCAATATATGTGAATGATGCCGCAGACCAAACTGAATTTTTTGTATATCCACAAGATGGAACGGATTGGCAAGATGAAGTGTTTGAAACAGCGGTAATTTCTAATGTTAACTTTAACGCAAGTGGTGGAACAGAAAAATCCGCCTATTCTGGTAGTATCTCTTATTTAGATCAAGATGGTATTGTTGGTGGTAGCAAGTCTAACTACAATAGATTAACTGCAAGATTAAACTATCAATACGATATATTAGATAACTTAAAAGTAACAGCAACAGCTTTACAAACAACTTCTGAAAAAAACAACTTGGCAGAAGGTGGTATTGGCGCTGTTTTATATAACGCAGTAAATGTAAATCCTAATTTATCTGTAAGAGATGAGATGGGTAACTATTCTTTAGTAGAAGATGTTTCGGCTATTGAAATTGTTAATCCTTTAGCGCAAATTAAAAATACGTTTAACACATCAAGAGTATCTAAAATAGCGGCAACTTTAGGTTTAGATTATACATTTTTAGAAAATTTCAAGTTTAGTTCTAAATTTCAAATCAATCATGCGAATGTAAGAGACGATGTTTTTAGGCCTGAAGCTAATTATGGACCGGGAAAAACCCTTAATCAGAGTGGGAATGAAATTATTGATTTTGGTGCTGATTTTGATGATTTTACATGGGATAATTATATAACGTATACAAATTCATTTAATGAAAAGCATAATCTAACAGTGCTTTTAGGAACTTCTATTTTTAAAACTAAGGGTCTGTTTTATGGTATTATAGGAACAACTGATACTAATACTAATAGTTTTGGTGATTCTGTATATGACTTAGATGGTATAGTTACTTATACTCCACGTTTCAGCGATGCAGGAATAGCAGTAGGTAATAATGTGTTTGACGATCGTTTAGGGTCAGTCTTTGCAAGAGTGCAGTATAACTATAAAGGAAAGTATTTATTGTCAGCTGCAATTCGTAGAGATGGATCATCAAAGTTTGGTGCTGAAAACAGATATGGTTATTTCCCAACAGGATCTATAGGATGGAATGTGTCGGATGAACCTTTCTTAGAAAATAGCACATGGCTAAATAGCTTAAAATTAAGAGCAAGCTATGGGGTTATAGGTAATGATAGAATTCCTTCTTTCGGATTTGTCTCTCTTTTAACAGGAGAAGCAACGTATGCACCAGGTAGTGAAACGTCTCAAGCTGATTTATTAAATGGTACTGCCATTGGTTTAATTGGTAATCCGAATTTAAAATGGGAAGAACAAGTTGCTCAAAATATTGGTTTTGACGCACGTCTTTTTGATAATAAATTAACCTTAGGTCTAGATTTATTTTCAAGAAAAACAGAAGATTTATTACTAGCGCCTCAAGCATCTGGATTAATTGGCTCAGCGGCTCCTGGTTCTGCGTTACCATTTGTAAATGCAGGTACAGTAGAAAATAAAGGTATTGAAATTAGTGTTGGTTTTAATAACAGAGTTAGTGATGATTTTGATTACAATATTGGTTTTAATATTACTACCTTAGATAATAAGGTCGTCTCACTTAACGGAAATATACCACCTGTAGGTGGCGAATTCGGTGTAGGTATTAGTCAAACTGGTATTTCTAGAATGATACCTGGTTTACCTCTTGGTCATTTTTATGGTTATGAAACAAATGGTATATATCAAGATATAGCAGAAATAGAAGCTTTAAATGCAGCTTCACCAGAAGGTACTTATCATGAAGGTGCGGCCCCTGGAGATCTAAAATTTGTTGATACCAATGGCGATGGACAGATTAGTGCAGATGATAGAACTAACATTGGTGATCCAATAGCTGAAGTAACAATGGGCTTTAATATTGGTTTTCAGTATAAAAACATAGATTTTAGTGCAAATGCTTTCGCGTCATTAGGAAACGACATGATAAGAGATTATGAGCGTAAAAATTTATACGCAAATAGAGGTACTTATATGTTAGATAGATGGCAAGGAAGTGGTACAAGTAATTCAGTTCCTAGAGCTGTAGGTGGAGCTTCTATTAATACGGATTTGTTTTCAGATTTTTATGTAGAAGACGCTTCTTTCCTAAGATTACAAAATGTACAAGTCGGTTATACTTTTAATGAAGACAAATTAGAAAGTCTTGGAATTGATAAACTAAGAATCTATGTCTCAGGAAATAATTTATTTACAATAACAGACTATTATGGTTATGACCCTTCAGCGAGTAATGGAGCGCCAATAGGTTCAGGAATAGATAAAGGTTTCTACCCTGTGGCTTCATCTTATTTGTTAGGTGTTAATTTAAATTTTTAAAAAACAACGTTATGAGAAAAATAATTAAAACAATTGTAGTAGTGCTATTAGTGGGCTTTGTGGCCTGTGATGACTACTTAGAAGTAGAACCAGTTGGGCCCGATGCTGCTGATTATTTTAATAGTCAAGATGAATACGAAAGTGCCCTTATTGGTGCCTATGATTTATTACAGGCTTCATTTTGGAATGTATTAACTGGTGTTGTCGCTTCAGACGATTATGCTGCAGGTGGTGATTCATTTAATTATGATCAGCCTACATTACAGAATGTAAATCTAATGATTCAGACTCCTTCAGATGAGAATCAGTTAAGAGATATCTGGAATTTAATGTACGCCGGAATTAATAGAACTAATTACATCTTAGAATTTAAAAACAAAACAGATTTTGCGGGTAAAGATGAAATCATAGCTCAAACATATTTCTTAAGAGCCTATTACACATTCGAGTTAGTTAAGTTCTTTGGAAATGTGCCATTAAAAGTTACAGAACGTAATGGAGTTAAAAGAATCGTAGACTCGAGAGTTGTTATTGGTGAGCAGTTTGATATTAATAGAACTCAGGATATTTCTGAAGCTTACGGATTAATAGAAGAGGATTTAAAGGAAGCTATTTTAAACTTGCCAACAACACAAAATGAAGTATATAAAGTTACTAAAGGTGCAGCACAAGCATTGTTAGGAAAGGTATATTTATATCATGGTACTTTTGATCAGTCGAAATTTGCTGATGCAGCTTCAATGTTGAACAATGTTATAGGTACACAATACAGCTTAACGACAGGCGCAGACTATTTAGATTTGTTTGAAAGTAGTATGGAGAATAGCTCAGAATCAGTGTTCGAAATTCAGTATACTGGAGTTGAAGGCGCAGATTGGGGTTGTATTACTTGTAGTGAAGGCAGCTATTTTGTTCAATTTTGTGGACCTAGATCACCATATGATAATCCAGTTTACGGAACAGGATGGGGATTTTGTTTACCATCACAAGAATTGTATGATATGTTCGACGACGGAGACTCAAGAAGAGATGTTACGTTTTATGACCTAAGAGATGACCAAGATAGTTACTCTCAAGGTAGAGATGATACAGGATTTTTCAATAGAAAATATATGCCGCGTAAGGCAGATGAAAGAGTTGGAGCTAATCCATTAAATCATGCAAATAACTATCGTGCTATACGTTATGCTGATGTATTACTAATGGCTGCAGAAGCTGAAGCACAAAGCGGTGGGACAAATGCAGAGAACTACCTAAATCAGGTTAGAGCAAGAGCATATGGCAATAATAGTAATGATTATCAGGCTAGTGAAGGAGATTTACTAGAGGCTATATACACAGAAAGACGTAAGGAATTAGCTGGTGAAGGTCACCGTTTCTTCGATCTTGTAAGAACCAATAAAGCGGTAAACGCTATTGATGGTTTCACTGTTAATAAAAACGAATTATTCCCAATACCATTAATAGAATTAGAATTAGCTAATGCTGTGAATAGATGGGGACAAAACCAAGGATATTAAAAAAAAATTGTTGAACTATAAATTATAGAAAATGAAATTATTAAAAAACGGATTATACTTATTAGGAATATTTTTATTAAGTATTACAATATCATGTGATAATGACGATGATATTAGTGAAATAATAGGCGGTTTAGATTTTGTTATTGCAACTCTAAATGCAGAAGGTAATGAAGTTGGCGTAGTCGCTTCTACTGTACCTGGAGATAACAGGATAGTTTATACTGTTGATTTTGGCGATGCTAATGGCGAAGCTGATGAAGTAGTTAGACAAACTAGCGGACCAATGGTACGTTATATGTATCCAGATGAAACAGCTACGTACACTATTACAGTAACGGCATCATTACCAAATAGAGATGATGTTACTATTACAAAAGATCATACCGTAATATTTGCTGTAGAGCCTCCACCTGGTGGTGGTGATCCACTAGTAGGAACATGGCGTATAGCACCAGAAGCTGGAGCATTTGGTGTAGGACCAGCATTAAACGATGTGTCTTGGTTTTCGAATTCTTCAGATGATGTAACGACAAGAGCTTGTTTCTTTGATGACGAATATGTCTTTAATGCTGATGGGACTTTCCAAAATGTATTAGGTACAGAAACTTGGATAGAACCATGGCAAGGTGCAGCAGCAGAAGAATGTGGTGCACCAGTATTCCCTCACGATGGAACTGCAACTGCAACCTATTCATATAATCCTTCTGGAAGTGTAACAATAGACGGAGCGGGTGCTTTCTTAGGCCTTTCTAAAGTATACAATGGAGGTGAATTAGCATCACCTGGCGATGCTCAAAGTTCAATTACATACATAGCTGAGCTTTCTGCAGATGGAAATACTTTAGAATTAGATATTGAAATCGCTGGAGGTGGTTTTTGGTCTTTCAAATTAGTAAAAGATGCACCACCTGTACCATCAGCTCTCGATGGAACTTGGAGATTAGCACCAGAATCTGGGGCATTAGGTGTTGGGCCAGCATTGGGAGATGTATCATGGTGGTCTAGTACTACTGATGATGTTACAACAAGAGCATGTTTATTTGACGATACATATGTATTTAATTCTGATGGTTCATTCCAAAACGTATTAGGTTCAGAAACATGGGTAGAGCCATGGCAAGGCGCTG
>ERZ1046740.896-NODE-896-length-22928-cov-3.934289_pt1 | contig 22928 bp, 25 predicted proteins | sample MGYA00383093_ERZ1046740 | MGnify/ENA primary metagenome ERZ1046740 (study PRJEB29581, sample SAMEA5548363) | metagenome | biome: marine; feature: coastal; material: water | depth 25 m | study: Short-term variability in the microbial, nano- and picoplankton... | reverse complement strand
GCTTATGGTAGCTTTATCATGGCGATCATCAACTTCTTGATCATTGCGTTTGTAGTTTTCATGTTGGTTCGCAACGTGAACAAGCTAAAAGAAGCTGCGAAAAAAGAAGAAGAGGCCGTCGCGCCGGCACCTGCTGGCCCAAGCGAGTTGGATATCCTTAAAGAAATCCGTGATTCATTGGCTAAAAAATAAATGAGATAAATGTGGAGTTTATCCGCATGAAAAAGGCCCGCCAGTTTAGGCGGGCCTTTTTGTGTTTTAGATTTCCATCGCGGCTGTGGCATCCATAACGTCGATACCAAGTGCCGCGCCAACGGCCTCATAGGTCAGATGGCCAGCGTGCACATTCAGGCCGTTCAGCAAGTGATGATCATCAGCGCAGGCCTGACGCCAGCCTTTGTTAGCCAAGGCCAGCATGAAAGGCATTGTCGCATTGCTTAAGGCCAGCGTAGACGTCCGTGCCACGGCACCTGGCATGTTGGCCACACAATAGTGCATGATGCCGTCTACGTCATAAATTGGATCGTGATGTGTCGTTGCCTTGCTCGTTTCAAAGCAGCCGCCTTGATCAATTGCGACATCCACCAACGCAGCACCGGGTTTCAATTCAGCCAATTGTGCGCGTGAAATAAGCTTGGGTGCTGCCGCACCAGGAATAAGAACGGCACCGATGATAAGGTCTGCTTCGCGGGCCAGTTCAATTGTGTTGCGTGCACTGGCATATGAATTTTTGAAAGAACCACCAAAAACATCGTCCAGATATCTAAGCCGAGGCAATGATCGATCAAGTACAGTTACATCCGCACCCATTCCTGCGGCAATTTTGGCGGCATGCGTACCAACAACACCACCACCAATTACAAGAACCTTGCCAGGGCCAACACCTGGCACGCCGCCAAGTAATACACCGCGTCCACCATTTGCCTTTTGTAAAGTCCATGCACCAACTTGGGGTGCCAATCGGCCTGCAACCTCGGACATAGGTGCCAACAATGGAAGGCCGCCGTTGCGATCGGTTACCGTTTCATATGCAATCGCTGTGCAGCCAGAAGCCATAAGATCGCGGGTTTGCGCCTCATCCGGTGCAAGGTGCAAGTAGGTGAACAGGATTTGCCCTTCGCGTAACATCTTTCGCTCGACCGCTTGGGGCTCTTTTACCTTCACAATCATATCGGCCGTGGCAAATATTTCTGATGCTGTGCCCATAATATCGGCACCCGCATTTATGTAGTCTTGATCCGTGAAGCCAGCACCAACCCCTGCGTTGGTTTCAATGCTGACTTTATGACCATTCACCACCGCTTCATGCGCGGCGTTTGGCGTTAGGCCAACTCGGAATTCTTGTGGCTTTATCTCTTTTGGGCAACCGATATGCATAGTATCCTCCATCTGCATTTGAATTGATTAAGCATCAGGTTTTTGAAAAATATTGTGCAAATAATTTGCTATTTTATCACAATTGCGCAATGATCAGTGAAAATTTTGCCAATTAGGTTATGAAAGTTGCGCCATATGGATATAGACAGCACGGATCGTCGAATATTGATGGTTTTGCAAAAGCAGGGCCGCATTTCCAATGCAGATTTGGCCGATAGGGTGAACCTGTCCGCTTCTGCTTGTCATCGGCGTGTGAACAGGTTGGAAAAAGAAAAGTACATTCGGGATTACGTAGCACTTCTTGATCCCAAAATGGTGGAACGTTCCACAACCGTGTATGTTGAGATCGCATTGAATGGGCAATCAGATGATGTTTTGTCTGATTTTGAAAAGGCCGTGGCACGGGTGCCGGATGTCTTGGAATGCCATCTGATGGCGGGTCGCGCAGATTACCTGTTGAAGGTTGTTGCCAAAGACACAGAGGATTTTGCGCGTATCCATCGAAAGTTTTTGGCGAATTTACCTGGTGTCGCTCAATTGCATTCGTCTTTTAGCCTTAGAACCGTTCGTCAAACGACTGAACTGCCTGTTTAGGAAATTGATAGACAACAAAAAACCCCCGAAGCGAGGCTGCGGGGGTAATTGTTCGAGGTCGAAACCTCTGTGACAAAAGTGCTAAAGGATTGCTTTAAAGCATCCCTTCGCGCTGAGCTTTCTTACGTGCCAGTTTACGGGCACGGCGGATTGCTTCTGCGCCTTCGCGCGCTTTTTTCTCCGAAGGTTTTTCGTAATGCTGCCGAAGCTTCATTTCACGGAAAACGCCCTCGCGCTGAAGTTTTTTCTTCAGAGCACGCAATGCCTGATCGACATTGTTATCGCGAACACTCACCTGCATGTGGTGTCACCACCTTTCTAGGTTAAAGTTGAATTAGCAGGAATGCGGCGTATAACAGCGAGCAGACGCGTTGTCCAGATTTTTACACGAGGGCCAAATGGAGCAATCACACAACGAAATAAAAGCGCAATTATTGGCGGCTGCATTGCCGAATGTTGCCTTTGATGGCTATGCAAAAGCAGTTTTTGAACAGGCGGTCATTGATTGCGATGTCGACATTGGGCTGGCAAAGTTGATTTGCCCGAATGGTGCCACGGATTTAGCAGCTTTTGCCCACGAATCGGCTGATCAGGAAATGATTGAAACTCTGCAAGACGCAGCGTGGGAAGATATGCGCATTCGTGAGCGAATTTCTTTTGCTGTGCGAACGCGCTTGGAAATTGCAGCCCGTGACAAAGAAGTGGTTCGCCGTAGCGTGGCCCATTTTGCATTGCCTCAAAACGGAGCGAGGGGATCGGCTTTGATTTGGGGGACGGCAGATGCGATTTGGCGGGCATTTGGCGACAGTTCCGAAGATCTAAATTTTTACACAAAACGCGGGACATTGTCGGCGGTTTATTCGGCAACCTTGCTATATTGGTTGGGAGAAGAAGATGCAGACATGACATCGACGTTGGAATTCTTGGACCGCCGAATAGAAAACGTAATGCAGTTTGAAAAAATTAAATCGGGTCTGGGAAAATTGCCTTTTGCAGGGCGGATGCTGGATATGGCAAATAACGCAGCAAGCCGTGCACGCGAAGGTGCGCGTTTTCAAAATATGCCAGGATCTGTTGGGAAACAAAATGACAATACCTGAAACAATGAATGCCGTTGAAATCACGCAATCTGGCGGGCCCGAGGTTTTAGTATTGAATGAAAACCGGCCCGTACCCACCGTTGGGTTTGGCGAGGTGTTGATCAAAGTGGCGTATGCTGGCGTGAACCGACCAGATGCCTTGCAAAGAGCGGGGTTATACAATCCCCCTAAAGGTGCATCAGATTTGCCGGGGCTTGAGGCATCTGGGCATATTGTGGCAATTGGCGCCGGTGTATCGAAATGGAAAATTGGTGATGCGGTTTGCGCGCTGTTGCCTGGTGGGGGCTATGCTGAATACGTAACAACAGAAGCCTCTCATTGCTTGCCCATACCGGCTGGTATGTCCTTGCTAAAGGCGGCAGGGCTGCCCGAAAACCACTTTACGGTATATAGCAACTTGGTAATGCGGGCAGGATTGAAATCCGGCGAGACAATTCTCATTCATGGCGGAAGCTCGGGAATTGGCACAACAGCGATCCAACTCGCCCGTTCAATGGGATGTCGTGTCTTTGTAACGGCTGGATCAGAAGAAAAATGCGCAGCTTGTGTTAAATTGGGTGCTAAGGCCGCGTTCAATTATCGTGAAATGGATTTTGTTGCCGAAATGAAGCAACGCGGCCGTGCAGATGTTATTTTGGATATGGTTGGCGGCCCGTATATGCAGCGCAACATAAAGGCATTGGCCGACGATGGACGTTTGGTTCAAATCGCTTTTCTTCAAGGGCCAAAAGCCGAGTTGAACATGGTTGAAATGATGACTCGTCGCCTAACACTGACGGGATCAACTTTGCGACCGCAATCGCTTTTGGCAAAATCCCGCATTGCAACTGGATTGTCGGCAGACGTTTGGCCCAAGCTTGAGAACGGGCAAATCGATGTGGTTATTGACAGTGAATTTGCGCTTTCAGATGCCGCCAAGGCGCATGAACGGATGGAAACATCTACACATATCGGGAAGATTATGTTGAAAGTTAGCGACTAATTCTGCGTTGTAAAAAAGTTAGATGCCTCCGGCGGGGATATTTTTGCCCAGAAGAAATGAATTGTTAACCAAGAATGTGACATAAGAAATTTACGGTACAGGCGGGGACGCCGATGGCCGTACCAGGAGAAGCGATTTGCTTTTCAAAACCCGTGCAGCCTTCATCGGATGCGCGGGTTTTTGTTTCTTCTGGTTCTAAATATCCCCGCCGGAGGCTTCTTAGTTTGGCCAAGCCGGCGAAGATAATTTTAATTTACGCAAGTTGTCCAAGGGCAATTTTGAGTTTGGCAGCTTCTTCTTCTTTGCTTGCCAAATTTGCACGGGTTTCTTCAACAACCTCGTCGGGCGCGCTGGCGACAAAATTCGGGTTGTTCAATCGTCCTTTCATCCCGCCAATTTCTTTTTCCAGCTTTTTCATCGTATTCTCAAGACGTGCTTTTTCTTCGGCAACATCGATGACATCCGCCAATGGCAAAGCAAATGTACCCCCAGACACACCAAGTGTCACCGCGCCGCTTTCAAAGGTTTCAACCTCGGTAAGGGTCTCTATTCGTGCCAAACGCGTGATGAGGGATGCGTTTTGATCCCATGCTGAACGTGCCTCTGGGCTGATGCCTTGGACAGCCAGCGGAATAAAGGCGCTGGCCGGCACGCGCATTTGGGTGCGCACAGAGCGAATGGTTTCGATCATCTTTGTGACCCAGTTCAATTCGGTATCTGCTTTGGTATCAACCATTTCAGCGGCCGTATATTCCGGCCAATCAGTGTGGATCAACATTTTTGGACGTGATTTTTGCGCCCAAATCTCTTCGGTGATGAAGGGCATGATGGGGTGCATCAAGATCAGACATTGATCCAGTGCCCAAGCGTAAGTTGCAAGGGTTTCTGCAGCCGCCGCCGCGTCATCGCCATCCAAAACTGGTTTTGTATATTCTAAATACTGCGAACAGAATGTGCCCCACACAAAGGCATAAAGGGCATTGGCTGCATCGTTAAAGCGAAATGCTGCTAGAGCATCATTTACAACTTCTAATGTCTTGGCGATCTCACCTTTGATCCATTTATTTAAGGGCAGGATCGTTTCTGGGGCTGCATCGCTGTGTGGCAAATCAAAGCTGCCTTTGAAATCACCATAACTGGCGGCATTCCAAAGCTTGGTGCCAAAGTTGCGATAACCGGCAATGCGTTGTGTATCGAGTTTCAAAGCGCCACCGATTGACGCCATAGACGCATTGGTGAAACGCAAAGCATCGGCACCGAATTCGTCGATAATATCCAACGGATCAATAACGTTGCCTGTGGATTTTGACATCTTTTTACCCTTGGCGTCGCGCACAAGACCGTGAAGATACACTGTGTCAAAAGGAATTTCATCGACCACAGCGAGTTGCATCATCATCATGCGGGCCACCCAGAAAAACAAGATGTCTTGGCCAGTGATCAATGTAGATGTTGGGAAATACTTTTCCAAAGCGTCGGTTTCTTCTGGCCACCCCAAAGTGCCGATTGGCCATAAGCCCGAGGAAAACCAAGTGTCTAGAACATCTGGGTCTCGCGTAAGTTCAACGCCACTTCCAGCTTTCGCTTGGGCTTCTGCCTCGGTTGTGGCGCAAAATTGATTTCCGTCAGCATCAAACCAAACAGGTATCTGGTGTCCCCACCAAAGTTGGCGTGAGATACACCACGGTTCGATGTTCTCCAGCCAATGATAATAAACTTTTTCACCGCTTTCAGGGATAATCTTGACAGTGCCGTCTTTCACAGCATCAAGAGCGGGGCCAACGATTTTGGCTGTATCCACGAACCATTGGTCAGTTAACATCGGCTCAATGACCACTTTGGAACGATCGCCAAAGGGCTGCATCACAGGTTTATTTTCAACATAAGGAATGCTGGTCGTGGTCTCATTACCTTCATCATCTGTTGAAGTCTGATCAACCATCACGGCCAGACCTTCGGCGGTGATGTCGGCAATTACGGCTTTGCGCGCTTCAAAGCGATCAAGGCCACGGTATTCTTCTGGTACCATGTTCATCGCAGCAATTGACGCTTCGGTGAATTCAGCTTTGCCATTTGCGATAGCTTGAGCGGCCGTTGCCTCTTCAACGTAAGGAAGACCGTCGGCACGCATATTCCCTTTGGTATCCATCAAGGAATACATTGGAATTCCGCCGCGTTTTGCGACTTGGTAGTCGTTGAAATCATGAGCACCCGTGATTTTCACCGCACCCGACCCAAAATCTTTGTCAGGGTATTCGTCGGTGATGATTGGGATCAAACGGCGCTGGGCCTTGGGGCCAACGGGGATTTCACAAAGCATGCCAACGATGGGCGCGTACCGTTCATCAGTTGGATGAACTGCAACAGCACCGTCGCCCAACATGGTTTCAGGGCGTGTTGTGGCGATGGAAATATAGTCACGTTCCTCAGAAAGCGTTACATTTCCATCCTCGTCTTTTTCCTCGTAGGTGTAAGTTGCGCCACCTGCGAGTGGATATTTGAAGTGCCACATGTGGCCCGCAACCTCGATGTTTTCCACTTCAAGATCGGAGATCGCAGTTTCAAAGTGCGGATCCCAATTGACCAAACGCTTGCCGCGATAGATCAAACCTTTGTTGTACATTTCAACAAATACTTTGATTACGGCATCAGGAAAGTTGCCGGACATTGTAAATGCCTCGCGATCCCAATCACAGGATGCACCTAGGCGTTTTAGCTGGTTGATGATGGTGCCGCCGCTTTCGGCCTTCCATTCCCAAACTTTTTCCAAGAACGCCTCGCGGCCCATTTCAGCGCGGCTGGGCTGTTGGGTTTCGGCAAGTTTGCGTTCCACAACCATCTGCGTAGCGATACCCGCGTGATCCGTGCCAGGCTGCCACAAGGTGTCAAATCCCTGCATGCGTTTCCAGCGGATCAGAATGTCCTGAAGCGTGTTGTTAAAGGCGTGACCGATGTGCAGGTTGCCCGTCACATTTGGCGGCGGGATCATGACTGAAAAACTGTCTTTACCATCACGGGCATTGGCACCAGCTGCGAAAGCCTTGGCATCTTCCCACTTGGCGTAAATCTTTGCCTCGGCTGTGGCCGCGTCAAACTTCTTTTCCATCGCCATAATCTTGATCCTGCGTGTTAGTTCCTTGGGTAGGGGATCAATTACCCAATGCAGCGGCCAAGGGAAAGGCTTTAGTCTGCTTTCACCGCTTTTGGTGTGATTTGAACTGGTGCCATTCGACGCACTTGCGGGCCAAAACTGCGGGAAACTGGCAATTCGCGACCATCCACAAGATGCGCCATCAGGCGGCCTTTGATCCGCGAGGTGCCGGAAAATGCGTGGGCGGACATCCAATGAGAACGGTGAACCTGTTGCCCTGGGTAGTTTTGCAATTCTTCTAGGGCATCAGAGAGGCGCATATAGATCAAGTCTTTGCCCTTTGCTGTCGTTACCTCAATGTAATGATCAAAGCTGCTAATAGAAATCAGCACAGACCCCAAAGTTGGGGGCAGCCTATCCAAAAACGCACATCTGTCAGGTACTGGGGCAGGTTTAATCATGCGTGGTTTTATTCGCATAATTATCACGCTGGAAATCAGGATGACCACGACGCCCACATTCATAAACATGGTTGGCGAAAGAGGGATGTCAGAATTTGGATTAATAATTTTGTCGATTTGAACGACAAGTAAAAATATCGGGATGGCGGCCATGGCAATGGCAAAAACGATGCGCAGTATTGGTTGCCAATTTGCAAATACCGGCAGGCGTTCGGACGTTAAAATGAACGTAACGGAAATTACCCATCCCGCCCCGATGCACAACGTCCAATATAATGCACGTGTAGCCAGATCCATGGTGTAAGTTTCAAACGGCCCCATCACGACAAATAGGATGACCGTTAAGAAGTACCCAATGAGTTGTTCAGGTATATGCCATGGAGGAAGCGTTGTTTTATTGGGTTTTTGGGATGTGTCGTTCACGAAGGATAGCCTGTTGTTCACGTAAATAGGGTTGAGCCAACTTTTGTTTGGGCGTTTTTGATAACGCAATTCCGCAGAACAGAAAAGGATTTGGCGATGGAAAAGACATTTAACAATTTGGGTCGCTTTTTCGGCCGTATTACATTGGATCGCCGAGATCGTCTTATGGTCGGTGTGGCAGGTTTGATGGTCGCCAATATTTTCTTAAGTAAATTGATCGGTCATGGTGCCGCAGCCTTCGTTGGATTGGCTCTTTTCTGGATTGCTCTGCGTTGGGGAGAAGGTAAATGATTGACGGAATTTTAAACGGTGTGCCAACTTGGGTTTGGTTTTTGTTCGTCTTCCTTTTGATTTTGGGGTTGACCGATACGCGGGCCAGAAAGTCACCTTTGCATGTGTTCTATTTGCTGCCTTTGTTGGGGGCGATGTCTTTGCGGGCGGTGAATGCTTTGGATGTTGTATTCGCTGTTTGGGGCGTTGTTCTGCTCGTTTACGTGTTTGGTGCGTGGGTTGGTTTTCGGGTTCAGAAAAAGTGGATTGTCGCAAAGTCCAGAATGTTCGTTTCACTGAAAGGGGAATGGCTGACCATGGTGCAAATCATGTCCATTTTCGCGATCAATTTTGCCACAGGTATGTTGAAGGCTGTTTCACCAGAGGTGTTAACCAGCACGACGTACCACATCATATTTGCGGCAATCGCTGCGATGGTTGCTGGCTTGTTTGGTGGTCGCACGCTTTCAGTGGCGATTGCACCAACAACCGAACAAGACGAAGTTCATCGAGTGGCTTACGGTCTATAACACGCGGTTTTTGGCGACAGTCGGGTTTTGCAAGGCGACTTGCACGCCCGGCTGAACCACGTTGGGGTCATAGGGTGTGCGAGCAAATACTTCGCGTACCATTGGGGCGAAAAAGTCGATGTCCAGCGTTTCATAGTCTGGATTGAAACTGTTTTGATCCCATCGCGCACAAAAAGTCGCGCAATCGTCAAAATATTGGTGGTCTTTATACATATCTCGTTTGTTAGGATCTGCGCCCACGTGCTCGCCATAATAAATGATCTGAAAATCGCCGTGTTTTTCAACAACCCAAGTGCATTGTTCGCGCACAAACGGGCGTAAAATGCTGGCGGCATATTCATCGTGATTGTAAGGCGCAAAAATGTCGCCGATGTCGTGCAGCAATGCGGATACGATCCAGTCAATGTCGGCACCATCCCGATAAGCCCGTGTTGCCGCCTGTAAGGAATGACCAAGGCGCGTAATTTTGTAACCTGAAAGCCCTTCATCCAACCCAACCAGTGCCTTTAACAGACGGTCTGCTGTGCCGCGCGTGAATTCAATTTCATGTTCGGTCAGAAAGTCGTAATCTTCTTTGTCGCCGTCTTTCATTTCGACAAATTTAACATGATCCATTGGCTTTTCTTTCTTTCAAAGGCTGATGTCGCGCACGAAAACTGTTAGTTCTTCCGAGGGCTAGGTCAAGAAAATATTTTGCGTGCTTTGATATTCAACATTTTGGGCACATCGTCTTCACCAAAAAGTTCACGCATCATGCTTGCCAAAGAAACGCACTTGGCTAAGTTTACGCTAAGCCATCTAACGGTGGGGCAGAAACATTTTTGTTGGATGATGAGATCGTGAAAAATTTATTGTCCAGAATTTTTGGTCTTTTTTCAGAACAGGATGAAGCGACAGTTGTCCTGCCGCCTAAAACACAACGGGGATCAATCACGCATATTGTTATATTGGATGGAACGTTAAGCCGTCTTGATAAAGGGTATGAAACCAATGCTGGTTTAGCTTATCTTTTGCTAAAAGAAGCAACCACAAAGAATACCACGTCACTTTACTATGAACCGGGCTTGCAATGGAAACATTGGGGTGGCGCGCTTAGGGTGATGACGGGCAGTGGACTTGCTGATCAAATCAGGCGGGCCTATGGAACGATCGCATCGCGCTATAGGCCCGGCGATAGAATAATCTTTTTAGGATATTCACGCGGGGCATTTGCTGTGCGTTCGTTAGCTGGCGCCATTGATTTGATTGGTTTGCTAAAGGCTGAACACGCAACTGAACGTAATATAAAACAAGCATGGCGATTGTACCGCGATGGTCCCAACACAAAGGCCGCCAAGGCGTTTGCGGCCGCCTATTGTCATGAGGCGGCGCCTATTGAAATGATGGGGGTGTGGGAAACCGTCAAATCCTTGGGCATCGTTTTGCCGTTCTTTTGGCGATTGTCACAACCAAAATATGCCTTTCACAATGATCAATTAGGCAAATCGATTGCAAATGGTTTTCACGCATTGGCGATCGATGAGCGACGCGTTGCTTTCTCGCCGGTATTGTGGCGGTGCCCACCGGATTGGCAGGGCCATCTAGAACAGGTCTGGTTTAAAGGTGTTCACGGGGATATCGGCGGGCACGTTGATGATTTTGCCGACGCGCGCCCACTGGCAAATATTCCGCTGGTATGGATGTTAGAGCGGCTTGAAATGTGCGGCGTTGACTTGCCAGAAAACTGGCGTGCCAGCTATCCACAGGATGTCAGCGCGCCTTCACTTGGGATGAACCGCAGTTTTGGAAAATTCTTTTGGATGCGTCGCCGCCGGATCATAGGTCAAGATATTTCCGAGGCAAAGCACGCCAGTCTGGACATTACGGTTTTAGCACCAGACAAGTCGCAAGGCCTGTTGCATAGGTTTTTCCGTCCTCAACGCCGCGAATGATACCTTCGGCAACGCCGGTAGAGCGGCCTGAATGTTGGATGGTTCCGATGGCCTCAATTTCCATGCCAACCGGAATTGCGCGTGTGATGTTGGTTTTGAACTCCAGCGTTGTATATCCCGATCCTGCGGGTTGCATGGTTTGAACCGCGCAAGACATCGTGCTGTCAAGAAGTGTGCCGTACCAACCACCATGCACACCACCCATAGGATTCAAGCTGGCAAATTGCGGGGCCCCTCGAAACACTACCCGACCTTTTTCAGCCGAATGGAGCCAAAAATTCAGTGTCTTTGAAATTGGTGGTGCAGAGTATTTCCCTTCCAGAATGCCTTGGACAAACTCCAAGCCACTAATTTTCAACATTTCATTGAGCGATATAAGTTCTGACGGAGAGTCGACAAAAAATGGTTCTGACATTGCTGGCCTTTTGAGGTCTTATAAAAAGTAACAGATCAAAGGCTAGTATTGTTAAGCAACCTTTTCCAGCGTCATTTGTGCCTGAATGCCCATTGCGTGACAAACTTCGCGCGTTAAGTGGGGTTTATTGAGCGTGTAAAAATGCAAATCCTCTACACCGCCCTCGATCAAGTCACTGCAAAGCTCGGTGGCTAAGGCAATTGATAAAAGTTCCTCGCGATCATCACGCATAGCTTTTTCATAGGCTTCATCCAGCCATGTTGGAATAACCGCACCACTACGGGCGGCAAATCCGCGAATTTTCTTCCAACTATCAATCGGTAAAATGCCAGGAACGATCGGCGCATCAATGCCAGCGGCCGCGCATTTATCACGAAAACGGAAAAATGTATCGGCCTCAAAGAAGAACTGCGTGATTGCCGATGAGGCGCCTGCATCGATTTTGCGTTTCAACCATTCAACGTCGGCATCCGTGCCGCGTGCATCTGGATGTGGGTCTGGATAGGCGCCAACGCGAATGTTGAAATCGCTCGTTTCAGAAAGAGCTGCAATGAGTTCAACAGAATTTGCAAAGCCATCTTTATGGGGAGTGAATTTGTTCTGACCTTTCGGCGCATCGCCGCGAAGGGCTACGATGTCTTTTATTCCTGCCGCCGCATAGGCGCTGGCGATCTCCAGCGTTTCTGTCCGACTCGCGTCAACACAGGTCAAATGTGCCGCAACTTTCAAGCCATAGTTTTTGTTGATGGCCGCCACCGCTTCGTGAGTTAGTTTGCGCGTTGTTCCGCCAGCGCCATAAGTGACCGATACAAAATTCGGATCGAGTGGCGCCAAATCTTTGACAGTCTCCCAAAGGCGGAAACTAGCGTCCAACGATTGTGGCGGAAAGAATTCAAATGAAACATTCGGTGTCATGTCGCGGCCCTTTATATGTGTTGGTTCTTGTATTTCACGTGATCTAACATTAAACAAATTCATAATATTCAAGATAATTATGAGGTTGGTATGCATATTGAGTTTCGTCACCTACGAACTGTCAAAGCAATCCATGAAGCAGGTGGTTTGGCACGGGCTGCAGAAACGCTGCATATTACGCAAAGTGCGCTTAGCCATCAGATCAAAGGGCTTGAGGACCAAGCGGGCGTTGAATTGTTTATCCGCAAAACTAAACCTATGCGCCTGACAGCAGCAGGAATGCGAATGTTGCGACTGGCCGAGCGGATACTGCCGGAAATCACGGCGATGGAAGAGGATTTTCGATCTTTACGATCTGGTAAGTCGGGGCGGTTGCATATTGCCATAGAATGCCACGCTTGTTTTGAATGGCTTTTCCCGGTGTTGGAACAATTTCGCCAATCTTGGCCCGAGGTTGACGTCGATATTCGCCCCGGTTTGTCGTTTGACGCCTTACCTGCGCTGGGCCGCGAAGACGTGGATTTGGTCGTTTCATCTGATCCAGAAAACATCCCTTTCACAGATTTCACCCCTTTATTTGATTATGATCCTGTTTTTGTGGCGTCATCTGCACACCCGCTGGCCTCAAAAGAATATATCGACGCCGCTGATTTTCGCGATGAAATGTTGATTACATATCCAGTTGAACGCACGCGGTTGGATATCTTTAGTCAACTTTTGATCCCTGCCAAAGTTGAACCCCGCGCAATAAGGCAAGTCGAACTAACAGCTGTAATATTGATGCTGGTCGCCTCAAATCGCGGTGTTTCGGTCTTGCCCGATTGGGTCGTACGCGAAGTTCGGTATTCATCTGATTATGTCACAAGACCGATAACCAAAGATGGCATTACCCGTCGATTGTTCGCCGCAACCCGCCAAGAAGAGACCACAAAACCTTTTATGGCGCATTTTTTACGATTGGCCAGTACACTGCCTGTAAAGTTGCAAAGAGGGGAAAGCCTCTTGTGACCTTGGCTTAGGGGGCGTATAGCCCCGCATGCTCATGAAAAGGAATGCCCGCGATGCAACAAGGTAGCGCAAATCTAAACTTAATGATTAATGCCGCCCGCAAGGCTGGCCGTTCACTGGCAAAAGATTTCCGCGAAGTGGAAAACTTGCAGGTTTCTTTGAAGGGCGCTGGCGACTTCGTTTCCAAGGCTGATCTACGGGCTGAAAAAATCCTTAAAGAAGAATTGATGGAAGGCCGCCCAAATTATGGTTGGTTTGCCGAAGAAAGTGGCCCTGCCATCGAAGGCAAAGATCCAACGCGTCGTTGGATCGTTGATCCGCTAGATGGCACCACAAATTATCTGCACGGCATGCCGCATTGGGCGATCTCTATTGCGCTTGAACACAAAGGCGAAATCGTTGCTGGTGTTGTTTTTGATGTGGCAAAAGACGAAATTTTCTATGCTGAAAAAGGTTTTGGCGCATTCATGAATTCTACGCGATTGCGTGTTTCGGGTCGCCGTAAAATGAGCGAAGCTGTTTATGCAACTGGCATGCCATTTGCCGGTCGTGGCAATTTGCCAGCGGCCTTGCAGGATTTGGCGCGCTTGATGCCACAATGTGCAGGTGTGCGTCGTTGGGGTGCTGCCTCACTTGATTTGGCATATGTTGCCGCTGGTCGTTATGATGGTTTCTGGGAACGTGATCTTCAGCCATGGGATATTGCAGCTGGCATCATTCTTGTACGCGAAGCTGGTGGATTGTTAGAGCCTCTTCGCAAAGACGGCGACATCATGGAATCAGGTTCATTGATTTGTGCCAATGAGCCAATGTTTGCACCATTGTGTAAAGTTATCCGTAATAACTAATAACCTACACGGGTCATCTGTCTGATGGATGGTTGACCCCGTCTGCCCATTTTATTTCGCCCAAATCGCGTGGGTTTATCCCGTTTAACGCGCCAACGTTTACGCCGTATTCATTTGGGTTTGATCGACGTCGATGGTGCGTATAGATCCCACAAACAGAACAAAAATAGTGCTGCGCGGTGTGGGTGTTAAAGCTGTATTTAGACAGTTTGTCTTCGCCCTTCGTAACCTTAAGATTTTCAGGCAATACAGTGGCAGCAATCGCACCACGTCGGCGACAAAACGAACAATCACAGCGTCGCGCACTGGAAAAACCACCCTCAAGAACAACACTCAATTCAACAGCGCCACAATGGCAGGATAATGTATGAGTGTTCATTTTCGACTAACCCTTGGGATAGATGTTCGCACCAATTTGTATTCGGCCTCTGGATGCGGTGGTGCGCCGTGATTGACGCGCCAAAAGTCTTTGCCACCCAAACGGAACCACAGCGGCAGAGCGAAGAGAAGTCCGATGATAAAGCCACCAGCGTGCGCCCAATAGGCAACGCCACCTTCACTGCCACTTACCGCGACACCGTTGAGAAGTTGAAGACCAAACCATAGGCCAAGCATGACCCAAGCCGGAATGGGCCATATTTTAAAGAAGATGATAAAGATAAACAGGATGTCCACTTTGGCACGCGGGAATAACAATAAATACCCGCCCATAACGCCTGCTATCGCGCCAGATGCCCCAACCAAGGGCACGTTAGAATACGGTTCGGTGTAATATTGCGCCAATCCGGCGGCAAGGCCCGCCATGATATAGAACAACAGAAACCCAAAGTGGCCCATTTCGTCTTCCATGTTGTCCCCGAAAATCCACAAAAACAGCATATTGCCCGCCAAATGCATGAACCCGCCGTGCATAAACATATGGGTGAACAAGGTGTAATAGTGCGATCCATCGCTGATTGCGCTGGGTGTCATACCCCAGTCGTAATAAATCTGACCCAACCTATTTTGATCATCAAACGCCATGGCATAAGAGAGGAAAACTAGTATGTTGGCCGCCATCAAAAAATAAGTGATGTAAGCGGTGCGCTGGCTCGGGTTGTGGTCGCGAATAGGAAACATGCGGGTCAGCCTCGCTTAAAGGTGAACAATCGTCAAGAGTTTGAGCTTGACCAAATGCATCGCCCAATACCAAGGTTAATCATGCGTCTTCTTATCTTGATTTTACTTTTTTTGCCTGCCGTTAGCTTTGCCTGTCCGAAGTTATTGGATCAACAGCATCTAAAAGACGAATTATTCGTACAATTGAAAAATACACCGAATGAAGCCGCGGCAGGGCGGATTGTAGAGAAACTTTGGGATGTATGGCTGACTGCCCCTGATGAAAAATCGCAAAAGACGTTGGATTTGGGTTTGCAATTGCATGCCCAAGGGCAGTTTGATGCATTGATTGAATACTGCCCTGATTTTGCAGAAGGTTATAATCAACGTGCTTTTGTTTACTATCTAACAGGGCGCTGGGCGTTGGCATTGGCTGATTTGGATCGGGCGATTGATTTGTCGCCCCGTCATCTTGGTGCGTTATCTGGAAAAGGCTTAACATTGATGCAATTGGGCCGCCAAGACGAGGCCCAATTGATGTTTCGCGAGGCTTTAAAACTGAACCCATGGGTGCCCGAGCGAGGTTTAGTAAAAAAACCTAAAGGTATTGAACTTTAACCCCTTCAAATCCCCGACAGGCTTGTCTATCACAGTGAAAGTCGCCCGCGTGATGGAATGGTAGACATAAGAGACTTAAAATCTCTGGGCCGAAAGGCCGTGCCGGTTCGAGTCCGGCCGCGGGTACCAATTGACGTTTCCTTTTAAAACGTCACAGTTGCATCATGACTTCGTTTCAAAAATTTGTCTTGGCCAGTGGATTGACCAATTTGGCCGATGGCGTAGCGGTTGTGGTTTGGGCATGGGTTGCCAGTTTGATTAGTCGTGATCCATTGATGATTGTGTTGGTGCCAGTAGCCCTGCGGATGCCTTGGTTTTTATGTGCAATTCCTGCGGGCATTATCGCCGACCGAGTGGATCGGCGTCGCCTAATTTTGGCAATGGATGCAGCAAGGGCAGGGGCTTTTGCATTGGCGGCCATTTCATTGTGTCTCGCTCTTCCTTTGAGTGATGCGCCGACGCGTGGTGTTTCAAGCGTGCCTTTGTTCTTGGCCGTTCTGATTGCAGCCACGATTGTCGGCGTCGCCGAGGTTTTTCGTGACAACGCGGCTCAAACGATGTTGCCAGCACTTTTACCGCATGATCGCCTTGAACAGGCAAACGGGCGCCTTTGGTCTGTAGAACTTGTCGGGAACGCGTTGATCGGGCCCGCGCTGGGCGCATTTTTTATTGCCAGCTTTATACCACTGCCCTTTGCATTGAACGCCATTGCATATGGCATTGCGATTGTACTTGTGGCGCAAATTGCTGGCCAGTTTAAACCGCCCGTGCAAAGCGCGCGAAATTGGCGTCGCGAACTGGCCGAGGGTTACGCCTTTTTAAGGGATGCCGCATTGATCCGATTGTTAGCCTTGCTAACAGGGGGCTGGAACCTGTTGTTTCAAATGAAATCCATCGCGCTTATTTTGATTGTTCAGGAAAATATGGGGTTAGGTGCCACGGCCTTTGGTTTGATCCTTGCGGCGGGTGCGGTCGGGGGCATTATTGGTGGACAAGTCAGCGCGTGGATTATCAAGGCTTTAGGACGGGGGCGCACAGTTCAACTGGCGCTGGCGGCAACCCCGATTACGTTTCTTTGGATTGCCTTTTCAAACGGTCCCATACAATTGGCGGCAGCTATCGCCGTTTTTGAATTCACAGGGCTGGTTTGGAACACCGTGTCCGTTTCATACCGCCAAAGACAAATTCCTGATCATCTGCTTGGCCGTGTTAACAGTCTCTATCGTTTGCTTGCTTGGGGAATGATGCCAGTGGGTTTGGTTCTGTCTGGATTGATCGTACGCATCGGCGAAACATTTATGGATCGTGCTGACGCACTGATATTGCCAATTTATGTGGCCGCTTTCGGTGGGTTGATCCTGACAATTCTCGGTTGGCGGGCTTTAGGGCGTGGTTTTTCGGGCACCTAAGGGTCGTTTTTGCCCAAGATTCGGCGCGAAAACCTAAAACCGACTGGAAATTTGTACGATTTTGGTGGCTTTAAAGACGCGCAGTTTGTCGCATAAGAAAACAAACCCAATAAACTAAGGGACTTAGCTGTTATTGAGGGTAATACTTCATGGTTGATCGGTAGGAAATGCTCTGTTAGACCGACGCAGATTTTCAAGGTTATCCATTTTGGATGACCCAAGTCCAATGCCCGAACGTTATGTAAGGGCCAACCAACCGTCGAAAGGGAAGACGTGTCTGAACCAGCTTCGATCTCTTCCGGCATCGCATCACGCTATGCCACGGCTGTCTTTGAACTAGCCAACGAAGGTAAAAAACTGAAAGCTCTAGAAGCTGATGTTGATGCCTTGACTGCCGCTTTGTCTGACAGCACTGATTTTGCCGCTTTGATCAACTCACCGATCCTTTCGCGTGAAGAACAAAGCAATTCCATTTCCGCCATCGGGGCGAAGATGAAACTTAGCGACACTGTGGCCAACACTTTGACGCTAATGGCCAACAACCGCCGTCTGTTTGTATTGCCGGCATTGTTGACCAGTCTTCGCGATTTGATTGCCGAAGAAAAAGGCGAGGTCACCGCAGAGGTGACGGCAGCCAAAGCACTGACCAAAGCGCAGCAAGAAAAACTTGCGAAATCGCTGAAGGCCAGCGTTGGCAAAACTGTAAACATCAATCTGGCTGTCGATGAATCAATCATCGGTGGCCTTATTATTAAAGTGGGCTCTAAGATGATCGACACGTCGATTGCCAGCAAGCTTTCAAACCTTCAAAACGCAATGAAAGAGGTCGGATAAATGGGTATCCAAGCTGCAGAAATTTCTGCCATCCTGAAGGACCAGATCAAGAACTTTGGCAAAGACGCCGAAGTTGCTGAAGTTGGTCGCGTTCTGTCAGTTGGTGACGGTATCGCGCGTGTATATGGTCTGGACAATGTTCAAGCCGGTGAAATGGTTGAATTTCCAGGTGGAATTCAAGGCATGGCGCTTAACCTTGAAGCTGACAACGTTGGTGTTGTTATTTTCGGTTCCGACCGCGACATTAAAGAGGGCGACACTGTAAAGCGTACGAACTCTATCGTGGACGTTCCAGTTGGCGACGCCCTATTGGGTCGTGTTGTTGACGGTCTTGGCAATCCATTGGATGGCAAAGGCCCAATCAAAACAAAGACACGTTCAATTGCTGACCAAAAAGCACCTGGCATTATCCCACGTAAATCAGTTCACGAGCCGATGGCGACTGGCCTGAAATCCGTTGACGCGATGATCCCGATTGGCCGTGGCCAACGCGAACTGATCATTGGCGACCGCCAAACAGGTAAAACCGCTGTGGCGCTGGATACGATCCTGAACCAGAAATCATACAATGATGCCGCAGGCGATGACGAAAGCAAAAAGCTTTACTGCGTTTATGTTGCGGTGGGCCAAAAACGCTCAACCGTTGCGCAGCTGGTTAAAAAGCTCGAAGAAACCGGCGCGATGGAATATTCAATCGTGGTTGCCGCAACCGCTTCTGATCCTGCACCTATGCAGTTCTTGGCACCTTATGCGGCGACATCCATGGCGGAACACTTCCGCGACAATGGCCGTCACGCTTTGATCATCTATGATGATTTGTCAAAGCAAGCTGTTGCTTACCGTCAAATGTCTCTATTGCTACGTCGTCCACCAGGACGTGAAGCTTATCCTGGTGACGTTTTCTATCTTCACTCTCGTTTGCTTGAGCGTTCTTCAAAATTGAACGAAGATAACGGTTCTGGTTCTTTGACTGCTTTGCCAATCATTGAAACTCAAGGCGGTGACGTTTCTGCATTTATTCCAACCAACGTGATTTCGATCACTGATGGTCAGATCTTCCTAGAAACCGAATTGTTCTATCAAGGCATCCGTCCTGCTGTGAACACTGGTTTGTCAGTTTCTCGTGTTGGTTCATCCGCACAAACAAACTCGATGAAATCAGTTGCCGGTCCAGTTAAATTGGAATTGGCTCAGTATCGCGAAATGGCTGCTTTTGCGCAGTTCGGTTCCGACCTGGATGCCGCGACACAGCAATTGCTGAACCGTGGTGCCCGTTTGACCGAGTTGATGAAACAAGCACAGTATTCGCCTTTGACGAACGCTGAAATCGTTTGCGTCATCTACGCTGGTACAAAAGGCTATTTGGATAAGATCGAAGTTTCTGACGTTGGTCGTTACGAAAAAGGCTTGTTGGCTCACTTGCGTGGCAAAAACGCTGATTTGTTGAACTTCATCACAACTGAAGATCCAAAGATCAAAGGCGACGCTGAAGCGAAAATCAAATCTGCGCTCGACGAATTCGCCGCTGATTTTGCTTGAGTTGGGGTTAGGACAGTAACATGCCAAACCTTAGTGACCTAAAAAACCGGATCGCGAGTGTTAAAAACACTCGCAAGATCACCAAAGCCATGCAAATGGTTGCGGCGGCGAAATTGCGCCGGGCACAAGAGGCGGCCGAAATGGGCCGTCCCTACGCCCAGCGTTTTAACGCTGTTCTTGGTGGCCTTGCAGCGTCTGTGGGCAATGCGGCGGGTGCGCCGAAATTGTTGGCAGGCTCAGGTGCGGACAAAGTACACCTGTTGGTGGTGATGACGTCTGAACGCGGCCTTTGCGGCGGCTTCAACTCAAACATCTCTAAACTGGCCAGAACACGCGCAGCAGCGTTAATCGCTGCTGGCAAAACGGTGAAAATTTTGACCGTCGGCAAAAAAGGGCGCGATGCTTTGCGCCGTGAATTTGGCGATCAAATGGTCCACCACGTGGATTTGAGCGAAGTAAAGAACGTTGGCTACGATAATGCCGCGTCGATCGCCAAAGACATTCTCGGCCGTTTTGAAGGCGGTGAATTTGATGTTGCTACGATCTTCTATGCGCGCTTTGAAAGCGTAATTAGCCAAGTTCCAACAGAGCATCAAATCATTCCAGCCTCTTTTGAAGCGGATGAAGAGACGGCGGGCGAAAGCACCGTCTATGACTATGAACCAAGCGAAGAAGGCATTTTGGCCGATCTTTTGCCACGTGGTGTTGCGACACAAATTTTCAGCGCGTTGCTGGAAAATGGTGCATCCGAACAAGGCGCGCGTATGTCCGCTATGGATAACGCAACGCGCAACGCGGGTGAAATGATCGACAAATTGACGATCGAGTACAACCGTTCACGTCAAGCCGTCATTACAAACGAGCTAATTGAAATTATTTCGGGCGCGGAAGCGCTCTAAGAGAGAACCGGAGAAACGATATGGCAAATGCAAAAGGCAAAATCACCCAGGTGATTGGTGCTGTTGTAGACGTTCAGTTCGCAGGCGACCTGCCTCAGATTTTGAACGCTCTGACAACATCTAACAACGGCAAGAACTTGGTTCTTGAAGTTGCACAACACCTTGGTGAAAACACTGTTCGCGCCATCGCGATGGACGCCACCGAAGGTTTGGTTCGCGGCCAAGACGTAACTGACACAGGCGGTCAGATCATGGTGCCAGTTGGTACAGCCACACTTGGCCGTATCATGAACGTGACCGGTGATCCGGTTGACGAAAAAGGCCCAGTGAAAACAAAAGAAAGCCGCGCCATCCACGGCGATGCGCCAGCTTTTGCTGAGCAATCAACAGAAACTGAGATCCTGGTAACAGGTATCAAAGTTATCGACCTTTTGGCACCATACACTAAAGGTGGTAAAATTGGTCTGTTCGGCGGTGCCGGCGTTGGTAAAACAGTTTTGATCATGGAATTGATCAACAACATCGCGAAAGTGCACTCTGGTCTGTCCGTGTTTGCGGGTGTGGGCGAGCGTACACGTGAAGGTAACGACCTTTACCACGAGATGATTGAATCTGGCGTTATCGTACCGGACGATCTAGAGAAATCTAAGATTGCTCTTGTATACGGCCAAATGAACGAGCCTCCCGGTGCGCGTATGCGTATTGCGTTGTCTGGTCTAACATTGGCCGAGCAGTTCCGCGATGACTCTGGTTCAGACGTTCTGTTCTTCGTTGATAACATCTTCCGCTTTACACAAGCCGGTTCTGAGGTGTCAGCGCTTTTGGGTCGTATTCCATCAGCTGTGGGTTACCAGCCAACATTGGCAACCGACATGGGTGCGATGCAAGAGCGTATTGCGTCAACTAAATCAGGTTCAATTACGTCTGTTCAAGCCGTTTACGTTCCTGCGGATGACCTTACTGACCCTGCACCTGCGACATCGTTTGCTCACCTTGATGCGACAACTGTTCTTGACCGTTCAATCTCGGAAAAAGGCATTTATCCTGCTGTTGACCCACTTGGTTCAACATCACGTTTGCTTGACCCGCTGATCATTGGTGAAGAGCACTACAAAGTTGCAACTGACGTTCAGCAAGTTCTTCAGCGTTATAAATCTTTGCAAGACATCATCGCGATTTTGGGCATGGACGAATTGTCAGAAGACGACAAATTGGCTGTGGCTCGTGCGCGTAAACTAGAGCGTTTCTTGTCTCAACCATTTGACGTTGCGAAAGTATTTACTGGTGCAGACGGCAAGCAGGTTCAGCTAGAAGACACAATCTCGTCGTTCAAAGCTGTTGTGGCTGGCGAATACGATCACTTGCCAGAAGGCGCTTTCTATATGGTTGGCGGCATCGAAGAAGTGATTGCTAAGGCAGAAAAACTGGCAGCAGACGCTGCTTAAGGAGGCCGATCAATGGCTATGATGCAATATGACCTCGTCTCACCCGAACGCAGCCTTGCGTCGGGTCAGGCATCCGAGGTGCGCATTCCAGGTTCCGAAGGCGACATGACGGCGATGGCCGACCACGCGCCTGTTATTACAACACTGCGCCCAGGTGTTCTGACAATCGTCAGTGATGCGGGCACAGCAGAGTATGCGGTAATTGGTGGTTTTGCTGAAGTCACAGCAACAAGCACTTCGGTTCTGGCTGAAAAAGCGATGCCAGTCGCCGAAGTGACAGCCGATGTTTTGGCTGGTCTTGTAAGCGACGCTGAAACAGCGTTGGCAAATGCCAGCGTTGACGGCAAAGATAGTGCAGTGAAATATCTGGACGATCTGCGCAGCCTAGGCAGCACATTAGGTCTGTAATACAACATTAATTCAGAAAAAGCCCCCGTTTTCGGGGGCTTTTTTGTTTCTGCCCTTTTTTCGTCAGTTTTATAGGTTATCAATAACTAAAGATGATTAAGAGTAATTGGTATGAAGCGTTTAAGTAGTCACCTTGTTGGCATTGACCAGGGATCGGAAATTTTGTTTTCCGATTTTGAAACTGGTGGTGTGATGTGGACGGGTTCGGATTACCGTGAATGTCGCGTACCCGTAAAATTTTCCGAAAAATATGATCAAATGCCGACGGTTCAAGTTTCGATCGCAATGTTTGATATTGGGCATACCAGCAACCAACGCGCCGACATAACGGCCGAAAACATCACAGAATCTGGCTTTGAAATTGTTTTCCGCACGTGGAGCGATACCAAAATCGCCCGCATCCGCGCCAATTGGATGTCCATTGGCGCGTTGGCTCACGTTGATGATTGGAACCTATATTAGGTTCTAGCTTTGGTGGTAGTGGCCTTCATAGATCGGGATCAAAGTCTCGCGATCAAACAGGCTGGAAACTGACGTACCATTCCAAGTATTCAGAATTGCCTGCGCAAACAGCGGCGCGGTTGGTACAACGCGAATGTTTGAACATTCTTCAACTGGTACAGTGGCTTGGATCGTGTCCGTAATAACCAAAGACTTCATTTGCGAATTGGTAATGCGTTCGACAGCTGGACCGGAAAGAACACCGTGCGTGATGTAAGAATGTACTTCTTTC
>ERZ1046740.893-NODE-893-length-22968-cov-5.459914_pt1 | contig 22968 bp, 17 predicted proteins | sample MGYA00383093_ERZ1046740 | MGnify/ENA primary metagenome ERZ1046740 (study PRJEB29581, sample SAMEA5548363) | metagenome | biome: marine; feature: coastal; material: water | depth 25 m | study: Short-term variability in the microbial, nano- and picoplankton... | reverse complement strand
TAACTGGCGTGCCTTACTGGGTAGTCACCCGTATTGAAGATATGGACTACATCTCCAAGAAGCCCGCCCTGTTCTCCTCCGCCGAACGCTCCGCCTTCCCCATGGAAGCCGACGAGAGCATGGTTGAGATGCACCAGAACACCATCATCAATATGGACCCGCCATTACACCAGAAGGTGCGTCGCATTGTGCGTAACGCCTTCACCCCCAAGCGGGTTGAGTCCTACGAACCGAGCTTCCAAGAACATGCCAGGCGCATTGTCGAAGAGGTTGCCAGCCGCGGGGAATGCGAATTCGTAGAGGAAGTGGCCGCCGAGCTGCCACTTATTGCCATTCTGGAATTGTTGGGCGTACCGCTGGGAGACCGCAAAAAGTTCTTCGACTGGACCAATACCATGATTTTCGCCGATGACCCGGATATGTCGATCTCGGAGTTGGAGGGACAAATGGCCTCTATCGAGGTGATTCAGTATGCAATGGAACTGGCAGCCAAACATGCCAAAGAGCCCATGGACAACATCACCGGCGCCCTGCTGGATGCGGAACTCAACGGCGAGCACATCAGCGATGAAATGTTCGGCTGGATGTTTATCCTCATTCTGGTGGGCGGCAACGAGTCCACCCGCACGGTAATCGCACAGGGTATGCGCCTGTTAATGGAACACCCGGACCAGTTGCAATACCTGATAGACAATCCGGACAAGATCAGCAACGCCTGCGAAGAAATACTGCGCTATAACACCGCATTCATCTCCATGCGCCGCACCGCCATGGAAGACTGCGAAGTCGGAGGTGTAGAGCTCAAGAAAGGTGACAAAATTATTCTGCACTACCACACCGCCAATCACGACGAGAATGTGTTCGGTGATGACGCCATGGACTTTGACGTTACCCGGGCAGAGCGCATGCCTGACCTGTACAACCAACTAAGGTCCTTCGGCATTGGCCAGCATTTCTGCATAGGCACACACCTGGCGCGGCTGGAGCTGAATATTATGTTCGAAGAGATTATCCCGCGTCTGCGCAACCCCAGGTTCAAGGAGAGCCCAAAGTTTGTGCGCTCCTTCTTCGTGAATGCAGTAAAAGAAATGAACATTACCTTCGACCCCGAGGTAAAGGACACCAACGCCGCCTGAGTAGGCGACACTGATAACTAACACTGCAACCAGAGGCCAATTCACAGCTATACTGCTTGCAGTGGCCCATTTGTGGCCTGGGTGAATCAGTGAAGATACGCTACATCCCTGTCGGCTGGCAGCAGCTGATACATAATAAAACACGCCTGTTAATCGCAGTAACAGGCGTTGCGTTTTCCGTGTTGTTGTTACTGGCGCAACAGGGTATTCACACTGTTATGTCCGAGGGCAATTTACGCTGGCACAACGCCTTGGCCTACGACCTGGTGATATTGAATCCGGCCACTGAGGTTCTGACGCAGCTGGAGGGTATCTCCACTGACAGCATTGAGTTGGCAAGTTCAGTAGAAGGCGTCGCCGGAGTAACCGCCGTTTCCATAGCCCAGGCCGATTGGCACAATCCGGTTGATCCGTCCATTAGTCGCCCTATTTTTGTCGTAGGCATCAAGCCTGAGAACCTCAGCTTTCAGAACACCCTCAATCCGGAACATACGGCACTGCTGAAGCTTCCCGGCCACTTTCTTTTCGATGCTCGCTCACACCCGGATTATGGCCCGGTACCGGCGCTATTGGCACGGGGGAACTCCCTGAGTGTGGGACTGAACGAAAAGACCATTGTGGTTTCAGGTCTGTTCGAAATCGGCAGGTCTTTCGGTATCAACGGCGCCCTGCTAGCTTCGAGGGCCAGCTTTGAAGAGTTGTTTTCCGACAAGCCCGCAACAACTCGCTCCCTGGGCCTGGTGCACCTGAAGGCAAGTGTTGACCCTTCCACAGTGCAAGAAAACCTAGAGGAAAGGCTTGGGGATTCAGTAATCGTGTTGAAGAACAAACAATTCAAACAACGCGAGACAAGGTACTGGAGCTACAGAACCCCCACTGGTTACGCCCTGGCCCTTGGCACTGTCATCAGCCTTCTGGTTGGCGCAATTGTCGTCTACCAGGTGCTTTGCGCCGAGTTGCGCGAACATCACTGTGAATACGCCATGCTTAAGGCAATTGGCTACAATGATCGATTTTTCTCCCGCCTGGTATTACAGGAAGCGCTGATTCTGGCGATAGCAGGATTTGTACCTGGGGCGATCATTGGTGCGCAGCTACTAAACCAGGCCGAGACCGCAACCGGCCTGCCCCTGGCAATGACCGCGCCAGGCACAATCAAAGCACTGTTGCTGACACTTTTAATGAGTACAGGTGCAGGCTATCTCGCCAAGCGTAAACTAATAATGATTAGACCCGCGGACGCACTGCAGTGAGTGGCGCACCGCCCATTGTTCTGGAAGATGTCTGCTATTTTTATGGACAGGGGAATCTGCGCAAGCAGGTTCTCTACGATGTCGATGCCACCATAGACAACGGAGAAATTGTCATCCTCAATGGGCCGTCAGGGTCGGGTAAAACCACCCTGCTCTCTCTGATCGGCGGACTACGCAGTGGTCAGGGAGGCAGCGTTAAGGTTCTTGGAGAGGAACTCAACGGCGCCGACGATCAGTGCCGCGAAGCCATGCGGCGACAAATCGGTTTCCTGTTTCGCCATCACAATTTGCTGGATTCACTGACAGTAACGCAAAACATACAGATGGCCCTGGAACTCAGTGGCCCGCCTCCGCGAAAGAACTGGAATAAACGAATAGAGTCAGTGCTGGAACAAGTTGGCATGAGCGAACACCATCGCGCCTATCCCGCCCAGCTTTCCCGCGGCCAGCGACAGCGTATTGGCATCGCCCGGGCACTGGTCACACATCCTAGGGTAATACTTGCAGATGACCCAACTGCCGATCTTGATCGGGAGTCCGGTCGTACCATCGTGAATTTGTTGCAGCATCTGGCACGTGAAGAAGATGCCTCGGTACTGCTGGTAACCAACGACAACCGAATTCTTGATATTGCCGACAGGGTGCTGCATCTGGAGGACGGGCGGGTCAGGGAACTGGCAGATGCGGTGGCAGACGACAGCAGTCGCATGCTCAATATTCTTGCCCGACACGAACCCGCCGCAAATTCCTACCTGGCGGCCTTTGCGCTGGCACTTACCCGGGTAGCTTCTGCTGATAATGTAATTACCGATGACGAGACCCACACCATCAGCCGAATACTCCACAGCCACTCAGACCTTTCCAGTGGAGAGGTTGAACTGGTTATGGCTTTATCGCGCTGCCTGGTGAGTTTTCACGGCGGCGACACAGCCCAGAAGCTGGTTTCTCCCGAGCGAGGCAGTCAGTTCCTGGATGCCCTGCGTGCGGTGGCAGAAGCCGACGGTGAAGTCAGCGATGATGAGCTGGAAGAGATTCGCCAGATTGTTACCGAGCTTGGAATTACCTGAGAATCACACTGGAGCTGTGCCCGGTAAAGACCCTTTGGTACTAAAGGTAGCGCATCAACAGCACATGCCCGCCGTCCGCGGGAAGTTCGTCTACGCCGCCCGGAAGTGGGATGGTTACCACATGGCCAGATCCCGGTGCAGTGCCTACAGAATCTCCGTCACGGTTATATATTTGATCGAGCGTAAAACTGCGGTTTCCTGACGGGCTAATCAACTCCAGAGTGTCGCCAGTCTGAAAGAAGTTTTTTACGTCCACAGTAATTCGGCCATTATTGAAGGCCAGGGCCTCGCCAACAAATTGCTGGTTGCGGTTACTGGAGTGACCCGATTCATAGTTCTGGTATTCACTGGGGACGTGTCGGCGATAAAACCCCTCGGTATAGCCCCTGTTGGCAAGGTGCTCCAGCTCCCCCATCAGGTTCATATCGAACGGCTTGCCCGCCAGAGTGTTATCGATTGCCTGCCGATATACCTGGGCTGTGCGGGCCGCATAGTAGTGGCTCTTGGTGCGCCCCTCGATTTTGATTGAATGAATTCCCATTTCAATAAGCCGTTCGACATGCTGTACGGCGCGCAAATCCTTGGAATTCATAATATAGGTGCCGTGCTCATCCTCGTAGGCGGGCATATACTCACCGGGACGATTTTTTTCCTGCAGCAGCACTGGTTGCTCGGCTTCCTGAAGTTCAACTCCAGCATCCACAGCAATGATGTCACCTGTTTCGGTCTGCTGTGCCGGGTGGCTGTTGTACTCCCAGCGACAGGAGTTGGTGCATGCCCCCTGATTGGAATCCCGATGAGTCATATATCCCGACAGCAAACAACGACCAGAGTAGGCGATACACAGTGCCCCATGTACAAAAACTTCCAGTTCCATCTCGGGGCATTGCTGGCGAATTTCCTCGATTTCATTCAGGGACAGCTCCCGAGACAAAATCACACGACTAATGCCTTGCTGCTGCCAGAACTTCACGGTAGCCCAATTGACCGCATTGGCCTGTACCGAGAGGTGGACTTCCTGCTCCGGCCATTGCTCTTTCACCAGCATGATAAGCCCGGGGTCTGACATGATAAGAGCGTCTGGGCCCATCTCGAGCACTGGTTCCAGGTCGCGGATGTAGGAACGGACCTTGTCGTTGTGTGGTGAGATGTTGGAAGCCAGGTAGAACTTCTTGCCAAACTCATGCGCCTCGGCAATAGCGGCGGCAAGATTTTCGAGCTTGTTGAATTCGTTATTACGCACCCGCAGGCTGTAGCGGGGCTGGCCAGCATAGACCGCATCAGCGCCATAGGCAAAAGCGTAGCGCATGGCCTTCAAGGTGCCGGCGGGAGAAAGCAACTCGGGGGCGAATTTGCTGTTCATGGTCAAAAAGGCTTCGGGGTTTCAAAATGGGCAAGCATTGTACTGTATTCGCGCGCCATGACACTACTAAAGTGTCTCCGGCACCCTACAGCAAGAGCAGGCTCAAGGTTCGGCGACCAGTACAGAAGCGAAAAACCGCGCACAACTCCCCGCTTACTTGGTCTATAATTAGCGGCCTATATTTTTAAACCGAGGTTCAACTACTTTGTCAGTCCAGAATACAATGCAACAGAACCATAAACACTGTGACGAGCTGTTTGCAGTGGCAGAACAGGCCGTTTTCAGCAAAGATTGGGACAGTGCTGATAATGCCTGGCAACAATTCATCTCTGAGCTGGAAAGCCATATCACCGACAAGGAAGAGGGAAAATTATTCCCTGCACTCGAAGCCGTACATGGAAACATTGGGCCAATCCATGTCATGCGTGGCGAACACGATCATATGCGATCCCTGGTGGCCCAAATAAATGAATCGCTGGCGGCAAAAGATGATCAGCAATTTCTCGGATTATCAGAAACCCTGATGATGTTGATGCAGCAACATAATATGAAGGAAGAACAAATCCTTTATCCGATGATTGACGGCAGCGTGCCCGATGCCATTGCACTTATCAGCTAGCAACTAGTACTTTCGCGTTACGGTAGCCCTTTGGTGCTTAGAAAATATTTTCTGGATGCTCGAGAAATGGAGCCGCCGGAGCCCTTTGACACAGCTACCGAAATTCTGACTAAAATACAGCCCGGCGAATACCTTGAAATGTTACACCGGCGCGTTCCCTATCCGCTGTTCGATATTTGTACCAAGCTATCCCTAAACCATGCCGTAGAGGAAAAGGGGTCCACGAACTACCGAATCATTATTTATTTTGACGATGACGTTATGACATTAAAAGCCGAGGGTGTCCTATGAGCCTGCCAGGCCTGGCTTTCGACAACAGCCCTGCCATCCATATTCCATTCCGGTTCTTTAATACCGCGCCATGGATGGGAGTAGCGGCAGCGCTGGTATTACTTGTCAGTGCAGAAACCGCTTTTACGACTCAGTGGACTCCCGCACTTTTGGCTGTCACTCACCTGTTTACCCTGGGCTTTATGGTGATGATTATGATTGGGGCATTGTTTCAAGTGATACCGGTCATAACCGGTGAAACCATACCCTATGGCCAACCAGTCGCCACGATAGTTCATTTGTTACTGGGGACTGGCACCGGGCTTCTCGTTGCCGGATTTGCCACCCAACACTACCCACTGTTCTGGTATGCACTGCCGTTATTAGCACTGTGCTTTATCAGTTTCCTTACTGCGTTGGGTTCACTGCTGGTAAGAGGCGTTCGTGGGGGCGACTCCATCTTCTGCATTCGTCTTGCAGCGCTCTGCCTCTTAACCACCATTGTGATAGGTGTGCTGAGGGCGGCACAGTATACCTGGGTGCTGGACTTTCCCCTGCAAAGTAATATCACCTACCTCCATATGGCCTGGGGCCTGCTCGGCTGGGCACTGTTACTCGTGATGGGAGTGGGTTATCAGGTCATACCGATGTTTCACATCACGCCCAATTACCCTTCATCACTTGCTAGAGCCCTGCCGAGCCTGGTTTTTTTCCTGCTGATTATGTTGAGTGTTCCCGCGCTGCAAGCACTCTGGAACGGCATCATCCCGCTACTACTTGCTGTCATAATGACCTATGCCAGTTTTTCTCTGTGGTTGCTAACTCAAAGAAAACGCAAGATTGTCGATATCACGGTGGATTTCTGGCGGCTTGCGATGGTGAATTTGATACTGGCTGCATTGCTTTTTGCGACCGTTTATTTCTCCTCACCGGGAACACCACTGTCAGCCCAGTTTAATATCGCAATTGGCGTGTTGGCCATTTATGGTTTTGCCTGCTCGGTCATCATGGGGATGCTGCAGAAAATCATTCCTTTTCTTATTTATATGCACCTGCAAAAACGCTGTATCGAACACTTTGAACTACTAAAAACATTGCCTCATATGAAAACGATAATCCCGGTGTCTCGCTCCAAATGGCAGTTCCGCCTGCATTGTATTGCCCTGGGATTACTGTTTCTGGCATCGCTACAGCCCCAGGTGACAATGGTTGCAGCGGTGGCCGCTGCCCTGGACTTTTGTTGGCTGGGATTCACCGTCGCTATGGCAAGCTGGCTCTACCGGCAAACGGCTACTAAAATCGCTGTCGAGACTGCCGGGCTTCAGGAAATCTCTTCGAACTGAAGCAACTCCATGCCGGGCTTGCCATACCAGTAACCATTGCACTGCCCTTCTGGCAGTGATGACGGTAAAGAGCAGCCAGTCAGGGCATCCGCAAATTGCTCTACTATGCCCAGGGTATTATCCGCCTGCGGACTGATGCGCATAATATCGACACCGATATCCTGCATTTTCTGCCACTCGGCCACCAGGTTATAACTGGCCGAAGATTGCGTTTGAATGCCGTTGATGGTGAACAAGTCGCTGCCATCCTGGGTATCCATTGCCAGGCCATCGGGGTAATCCAGACACTTTAGCTGACAATTATCCTTTGGCAGATCACTAGCGCGGGCGGTAAAGCAGCGAGCCGAATAGGCCAGCGGGAGCTTACCGTGGCTGAATACTTCGGTTTCAATGTTGTCGACAAAGCCAAGTTTGGCGGCATCTTTGAGAATATCTGCCAATGTTTGCGCATTGAGTTCCACCGGCATCACCCAGCGCTGCAGACCCTGGCCATAGAGGATTTGCAGGCTATAGGCATTATAGATATTTATCGAGGGTCCGGTAACAAACGGCAAATTGCGCTCAGCCAGTAACTGCACGGCAGCCATATCATTGGCTTCCACCAGGCAGGGGCTGTTATCACAGATTTTGCGCAGTGCACTTATTTCTGAACGGGCTTCAATCAGCGCCATGGTAGAGAGCACTACCTGCTTTCCCGACTCGCATAAATCGGCAGCCAGGGCCAGCCAATCCCCTGTACGCAGCTCTTGTCTCTTTGAACAAACGGCTTCGCCCAGATAAATGTAATCGACCGGCGCTGTGGCCATCTGCTGGTAGAAATCTTCCACCTGCTGTCGCGGCCAATAATAGAGAATGGGACCAAGGGATAACTTCATAGTAATGCCCGTTTATTGCCAGGACCGGTGATATGCACCCAGAGTCGTTTGTGACCCCTCGGACACCGCGTCCAGAGCCTCGTTCCAATCCTGTGTGGGAGCGAAACCGTTGGGGTTTTGATGATGCGAATCCAATGCCTGACGCCACACGCGCACTACCTGCTCTACATAGGCTGGGCTGCGTTGACGCCCCTCCAGTTTAATTGCCTTTATCCCTACTTCTGTCAACTGGGGAATTAGCTGCAGGGTATTCAAGCTGGTGGGTTCTTCCAGAGCGTTAAAAACATTTCCCTCTACCTCAAAACGCCCCTTACACAATGTGGGATAGCCCGCGTTCTCTCCCTCCTGATAACGATCAATCAATACGCCGTTCAGGCGCGACTCTCTTCCATTGGAAGTTTCAGCCCAGCGCACATCTTTGGCAGGTGAGCAAGCACCTCGGGTATTGGGTGATTCGTCGGTAACATAGCTGGACAAATAGCAGCGCCCTTCAGCCATAATACACAGACTGCCAAAACCAAATACTTCCAGATCAACCGGGCTGGTTTCGGCCACGTAGCGTACCTGATCCAGCGATAACACACGAGGCAGAACCGCACGACGAATACCAAATTGTCGATAATAAAAGCTCAGGGCTTCCGCATTGGTGGCCGAGCCCTGCACCGATAAATGCAGGGGCAAATCCGGATGGGTATCACTGGCATAAGCCAACACACCCATATCTGCCACAATCAGTGAATCTACGCCCAGACTGGCGGCATTATCTACCGCCTGTCGCCAACGTTTCCAACCGCTGGGCTGGGGATAAGTATTGATGGCGACAAATATTTTTACGCCTTTACTGCGCGCGTAATCCAGTGCCTTCTGCGCTTTTCTATCATTGAAGTTCAGACCGGAAAAATGGCGAGCGTTGGTATCATCTCTAAAGCCGATGTACACAGCATCCGCACCATTATCAACGGCTACCTTTAATGCAGGCAGACTACCAGCGGGGCATACCAATTCCATTATTCACCTTCTGCAAAAGAAATCGTGGTGCTTATAAAAAGCAGGGGCAACACTGTCTAATTCTCTACTCATCGCTTCCGCCTGGACGGAAGCCCCTGGGCTCTAATAACCCCTAGATGGCCACCTGATGCAGAAAAGGCTTTAATCTGATTTGCTTCAGGCAATGTATTATTTATGGTGTTAACACAGTGTGCTGAAAATGATCGGCTACTTTAATACCTTGTTGCATCCACTGAGGCAATGCTGTGAGATCGACACTGTCCATCAGGTTTTTGACGGCCAGGCCCAGATCGGTGTCTCCCTCTATGGAAAGTCGCCGCTGAAAGAACAAGGTGTCGGGGTCTTCCTTACGTGCGGCCAGTCTTATAAACTCATTAATCTCGCCACGAATCACCACGTCTGCTACCTGCTTGTCCCCAACAACGATTAACTGATTATCGCGTAGGCCAACGGCAAGATACATACGGATATCTGACATGTCGATCGCCATGCAACGCCCTTCGAGAAACTCCAGATCGCCGTCTTCCAGAGCCTCGGCAAAAGCCTCTCGCAACAGTTTTTCAACCACTACTTTCTGGACCGTAAAAGGGCTATTTCGCAGGGCAAAGCCAATGACGGGCTTGAACACCGTCGAGGGAGGGGGAAGTTTCATAAAACTGCCTACGGAAAAAATGCTTATCAGCGTATTTAAGTGGCCGCAATGGTAATGAGCAATACACCAACAAGCCTTGACGCTAATCAAGCATTAGTTAACTTGCTACCCACATTTGGGTTCTGACAAATTAACTTACTTTTGCCCGAAAAGTGGGAGTTTGGAACGGGTAAGCCCCAGAATACGGCTTAAAGTGGGGCGCATGAAGCGATTTCTGGCACTGGAGGTCGATTTGTGCCGCGCCAGCCCAGAGCCTGCCCCACTTTACAGTGTGCCCCTCTTTTCGGGTATCGGGCATCGGATATGACACAATTTAAATTTGTTAATATCGGAGTTGGAGTTGGAGTTGGGATATATCTAATCTGGATATAGAGTGTTTAAGGAAAAAATATCTAGCTGCCAGTATGATCTATATTGTTAGGAGTAGAAGAGGACTGCAAAAATGACTGAAAACAACATTAAATCTTTTGATAGCAATACCCCTTCTGACGTTATTGCAGCAACCCTGTTACAGGAGGGTGGTGTTATTGTTCGCAACCTGGCAGCCGATGATTTGATTGATAACGTCAATCAGGAATTACGGGAGCCTTTAGAGACTAAGGGCCATGAATTTGAAAATGATTTCAATGGCTACAAAACCCGTCGGTTGGGGGCGATACTGGGATTATCCCGTTCAGCGGCTGAGTTGTTGACCAACCCCCTTGCACTGGGAGTTGCTGATGCCGTGTTAAAAAGGCATTGTGACAATTACCAGGTTGGCAGTATGACAGCTATTGAAATTCATCCCGGAGAAGAGTCTCAGATCTTGCATAGAGATGGCGATTTTTACCCCATTCCTATTCCCGGGGTAGAATTCCAAATCCAGGCCATGTGGGCCTTGAGTGACTTTACCGAAGAAAATGGTGCCACCCGAGTTGTCACCGACAGGGATGTACTTAAGGGCGTAAAAAATGCCGAGACTGAAGCCTTTGAAAATATCGATGAATCCAAGGTAACGCAGGCCGTAATGCCGAAAGGGTCGGTGTTTTTTTGGCTTCAGTCAACTATCCATGGCGGAGGAGCGAATACAGGGTCAACGCCCCGCTCGGGTTTATTTATCTCCTATTGTCTGGGCTGGTTGCGACAGGAAGACAATCAATATTTGCTTATGCCAAGAGAAGTCGCAGAAAGTTATCCCGAAAATGTCAGCAGGCTTTTAGGCTATCAAGCCCATGGTAAATATCTGGGGATTTATCCAGGTGACCCTGACGGTCTTTGGTGGGATGGCTGATAATAAGCATATAAGACCAAAAGCGTTCTTGAAAAGGCTTGAGTCATAATTCAGAACTCCAGCCCTGCAATTTCCTCAAACGCTAAGCGAATAGAAGCTTTTGAATGAATAACACACAGCAGCAACCCAGGCGCATACTCGGCAGTGGCTTCACACTGGCGGTTAGTGTCGGAGGCATTATTGGCCTGGGTATTATGCGCACGCCAGGAGAAATTGCCGAGGTAGTCCCCAACCCATGGATGTTTTTGTTACTTTGGTTGTCAGGAGGCCTTTTTGTTCTATTAACGGCGTCGGTTGTGGCCGAACTGGCGGGGATGACACCGCGATCTGGTGGAACTTACTCTCTAGTGCGACGTGCCTATGGGCCCTTCCCTGGGTTCGTCATGGGTTGGGTTGATTGGTTGTCTTGTGTTGGCGACATAGCGATCAAAGCCATCGTAATTTGCGAATTTGCCAGCTTATTATTTCCTTCAATAGTCCCCTGGCAAAAACCACTTGCCATCATGGTATCGACAGTCTTCGCTGCCTTGCAATTACGCAACGTTACCCTGGGGGCGAAAATTCAGGAGATCGCGGCCGCTTCTATGGCGTTGATTGTTGTTGGTTTCACGCTGGCCTTGCTGTTAGTCGATCCCGTGGTGGGTAGTGAGACCACATCGATCCCTTCGCCGAGCAGTGGGCTTGCTGTGTGGAGCCTGGTAATCGCCTCGATTATTTATACTTACGACGGCTGGTCTTATGCGACTTATTTCAGTGGTGAAGTTGAAGGCGCAGGAGCTGGCGCGGCCCGAGCCTGTATCAAGGGTGTAGTCATCGTTATTCCGCTGTATCTATTCTTACTTGCTGCAATAGCCTGGAAGGTACCACTCGCCAGCCTGGCCGGTGAAGATTTAGCATTGGCCACGGCCCTTGAGATGGCCGTTTCCCCTTTCGCTTCTGCAATTGTGTTAGCGGCGGCGGTGGCGATTTTGCTGGCCCACCAGAATCTGCTCTACATGAGCGGGCCTCGAATTCTGCAGGCCCTGGCGGAGGATGGTTTAGCGGTCGAACAAGCCAGCAAAGTTTCAAAAGGCGGTAATCCAGTGTTCGCGGTTCTGTTGTCCTGGGTATTATCACTCGGTTTGATTATCGCCGGCGATTTCGAATCTCTGCTGTATCTTTCTGTCTTTTTTTACATGTTTGTCTACGTCGGGTTGATCGCGGGAGTCCTCACTCTTCGAGCGCGCGAGCCAGATGCGGACCGGCCCTATCGAGCCTGGTGGCATCCCTGGAGTACCTATATTTGTCTTGTTGCCTGGTTGGCGATCGGGCTATTAGAGGCGGCAGCCGAAATGAATACCGCCATTTATGCCGCGATTATGGTGGCTGTCGCCTGGCCGTTGTACCGAATAGCTGAAGGGCGCAGGTCAAAGCGGTTGGCTGATACTAACAGGGTTTGAAAGGCGTACTTCGAGCAGTTACAGTTTATGGTCTGATTTTATCTTTTAACGTTATGCCAAGTCCGGCTCCGGTGGGAATAGCAATTTTTCCTTCACTGTCCAGTGCAAAGGGATTATGTTTGAGAAGATCGGTAATACTACTGTGCGGCATAACCTCAACCATACAGAATTTATCGTCGGCCATTGTTGCTTGCAATTGTAGATCAGCGGCCAGCCCAACGGCTGTATTCCAACCATGTGGGATCAGGTTTATATTATTTTGAGTGGCAGCCAAGCGAATAGACAGCATCGTTGTCAGGCCCCCGACCCTGGTACAGTCAGGCTGTAGAATGTTTACCGCTTTTAGCTTTGACAGTTTTTCAAAATCCTTTGCCAGGACCAAATCCTCGCCCCCGGCGATCGCAATATTTGAACGCTGAGTCAGTCGCACATAGTCGTCAAAGGCCCCGGGTGTCAAAGGCTCTTCAAACCAGAGGTAATCCAGTCCTTCTAACACTTTTGTTGTTTTGGCAGCCCAGTCAAAATCAGGCGTCCAATCGGGATTAGACCCATAGACATCCAGCATTAATTCAATATTGTCGCCAACGATTGTTCTTGCCGATTCTAATAGCCTCGCTTCACAAAGATCCCATTCACTATCTGACTTGCTGCTCTCTCGGTGACCGAAGTTATCAATGCTCAGCTTAATGGCCTTGAAGCCCTGATCCATTAAGTTGCGCAATTTTATCTCGAAAGTATCCCCTGTTAGCGCTGAGGTCATTAGTAAATTCATCGTCGCATAGGCGCGAACACGATCGCGCTTTCTGCCTCCAAGCAGCTCACTGATTGGCTGGTTTTCTTGCTTGCCCCTGATATCCCAAAGGGCAATATCGATGGCGCTCATCGGGATGGTCATTTCAGCATCGGCGTGGTGAAGAATTGCAGGATTTTGTTGATACAGTTGCAAAGCAGCCTGCAACTGATTAACACCGGTATAAGCAGAACCAAGGCCGGTAATGCCTTCCGGGTTGGTTAATTCTAAAAGGACGACATCTTTCTCAATACCATCGCCCCAATCCACCGGGGGTAGGGGAATAATCTTTGCGTTCTGAATCATAGAAAGGGGATCGTAAAGAAGAAAACGCTTAAGTGAGCGCGCTGGTCAATCCGCTGATCAAACGGTCAATTTCATTCCGGGTCGTGTAGTGAAGGAGCGACATCCTGATAACACCGGGATCCAGGGCTATATTCATTTCATTGAGTAGCCTGACAACATCAAAGTCACCAGAGGCGACCATTAGTTTTTGTTTTTCCAATTCGGCCACCACCGCCGAAATCGGTTTATCGAGTGGCAGAATAGTGACTGTTGACGCTCTGATGTCGGGATCATCGGGGCCAATAATAAAAACATCGTTGCGGGTCTTGAGGAAGTCGAGCAAGGGAGTCAGCAGTGAGGATTCATAGTCTGAAAACAGTTGATGCAGTTTCCGTCCCTTGACTGCACTGTCGGGGTCGTCATCAAAATGATGGGCATAAACTGCATCCAGATAATCGGCGACGCCGGATGCTGATGCTATTTGCGCGTGATCCGGGCCAGCTGGCGTCAGACAATAGTGGGGTTCGTCCCTATAGTAAAAATGTGATTGATTGGCCAGTTGCTTCATCAACTCCCCTTTCACAAACATCGCGCCCAGGTGCGGCCCCCAGGTTTTGTAGAGCGAAAACAAGTATATATCCGCATCCAGTTGCTGAATGTCAGGTAGCCCATGGGGAGCGTAGGAAACTCCGTCAACAACGACGATTGCACCGGCCTTATGTGCCCTGGCGGCAATTTCCTGTGCCGGGTTAATATGCGCAACGACATTGGATGCATGCGGGAAAGCGATCAGCCGGGTACGTGGTGTAATAAGCTCGTCGAGATCATCGATGGACAATCTCCCGGTCTTTTTATCGACATGCCAGTCCTGAACAACAATGCCCTGGTTTTCAAGACGCCGCCAGGCACCGGAATTAGCCTCGTGATTTTGGCAGGCAATAATGATCTCGTCGCCCTCCTGCCACGTCGGTCGCAGCGCCTGTGCCAGCACATAGACATTCTGCGATGTCGAGGGCCCAAAGATAAGCTCCTCTTCCTCAATATTTAAATAAGCCGATAAGCGTGTGTAGGATTCATCCATGCGATTACCGGCTTCGGCCGATGCCGGATAGGAGTAGTAAGGCTGGACCTTGGTCTGCGTGTAGTAGTTCATCAGTCGATCAATCACCTGCTGACACATATACGATCCACCCGCGTTTTCAAAAAATGCCCACCCGGCCAATGACGGCTCACGAAAGGCTGGAAACTGTGATCGTATAAAGTCGATATCAAGGGTCATGAGGGGTCTGCTGCAGGATTGCTGTTATCGGCTCAGTTTAGCATCAAAACGGATTGCAGTTGCACTTGACTCAGTGTGCCTGAGGTTCGGGCCTGAAGGTATCGACAGGCTCTGACAAGTTAACTTTTCGGGGCCTGTACAATACAGCCCCAAATATCAGACAACCAGGATAAGGAAACGATGGATGCAAAATTTCAAACCGCTTTTTAGGCTCAAATATCTGTAACTGTCCAGGCCGCAGTCAGTACTTTTTTCAAATTTGGTAGGCATCTCGTACGTGCTCAGCATTGCCGCGTTCTCGGGGTGAGCGCGTTTAAAGAATGGGGCAGTGTGTCGACTTGAATAGCTGTCCTTGGTTTTGGCGGCCCATGTGTTCAACTTGCCAAAACCTCAAAAACTCAAAAAGGCAGCCAATCAAAAAAATTACCTAGTCTATAATCTAGTCATGGCTACGTGCTCTAACCAGGTGCTTTCTTTCACACGTATCCACTGATCGGCGTGATCCCACAAACCATCCGCTCCAAGGGGACATAAATATGAACATACCCAGGCTACTGGGCATCTGCCCACCTTTCCTCGTTTGCATGTCTCTATTGGCCCCTACCGGGCTGGCGCAGGAATTGGCTGACACACTGTATAAGGGGGGGCCCATTATTACGGTTGATGACAGAAACCCAAGAGCAGAGGCGGTCGCAGTCGCGGGTGGCAGGATTATCGCGGTGGGCGCAGCAGATAACTTGGCGAAGTACGTCGGAGCCCAGACCAAAGTGTTTGATTTGCAGGGAAAATCGCTACTGCCGGGATTCGTGGATAGTCACGGGCATGTGATTATGGGTGGGCTTCAGGCCCTGTCGGCCAATCTTTTGGCCCCGCCCGATGGAAATGTCGTGGATATACAAAGCCTGCAGAATGTATTGAACGAGTGGGTTGCAGCCAACGACTCAAGTGTCCGCAAATCAGGCCTGATTGTGGGCTTCGGTTACGACGAATCGCAGTTAGCTGAACGAACCCCGCCGACCCGGGAAGAGCTCGATTTGGTATCGAGCGACATACCTATTTACATTATTCACCAGTCCGGTCACTTTGGTGTCGCCAACTCCGCAGCACTAAAGTTCGCAGGCATTTCCGCCGAGAGCGAACCGCCAGCGGGGGGAGTTATCCGACGCCTTGAAGGAAGCAGGGAGCCTAACGGGGTGCTGGAAGAAAACGCACACTTTCTGGTTCTTGGAAAACTGATGTCGAAAGTAAACGAGGACGGATTCAAGGCCTTCGCCAGGGCGGGTAGTAAGCTGTGGGCCAGCTTTGGCTATACAACTGCGCAAGAAGGTCGAGCCACTCCGGACCTGATACCCATTGCCGAGGCAGTAGCTGCAGAGGGCGGATTACTGAACGATGTTGTCGTGTATCCTGATGTGCTTGTTGATCGCGACTTTATCAGCGCAAGAGTTTCTCCTTCCTATGTAAATCGACTTAGAGTCGGTGGCGCGAAACTAACCATTGATGGGTCTCCGCAGGGATTTACAGCGCTTCGAGACCGTCCCTACTTCGACCCAGTGGGGGTCTACGCACCTGGGTACGCAGGTTATGCGGCAGCCTCAATGGATCAGGTGGTAGATGCTGTCGATTGGGCTTTTGAAAATAATATTCAACTTTTGACTCACTCAAACGGCGAAGGGGCTTCTGACATGTTGCTTGCTGCGATAGAGCAGGCAAGTGAGCAGTTTGGCAACGGCGACAGGAGAATGGTCCTGATTCACGGCCAGTTCCTGCGTGAGGATCAGGTTGACAGCTTGCAGCGACTGGCGGTGTTTCCTTCCCTTTTCCCAATGCATACTTTCTATTGGGGCGACTGGCATCGAGACCATACTGTAGGGCCCGTAAATGCAGACAATATTTCACCGACCGGCTGGGTCAGGCAGCGAGGTATGATGTTCGGCTCTCACCACGACGCGCCTGTTGCATTTCCCGACTCGATGCGCGTTCTGGACGCCACGGTCACCCGCCGAACAAGGTCAGGAGATATCCTGGGACCGGCACAGCGTGTTGACGTCATGACGGGTATCAAGGCCATGACGATCTGGCCAGCCTGGCAGCATTTTGAGGAAAATTCCAAGGGTTCGATCGAGGTGGGAAAGCTTGCAGATTTTGTGATTCTGTCCGACGATCCGACGACTATCGATCCAGAATCAATAGATACGCTTAAAGTTATGACCACTGTCAAGGAAAACCAAATCGTGTATCAGAGGGAAGAGAGTGATTAGTAGTGACAAGGGTAAACTTGCCAGTACCACCCCTGCGTTGGAGGCAGCGATTTATACCAATAATTTTGGTTTGCACGCTGCAAGCCTTGTGCTAGCTTGAACGCAATTAAGCTATAGGCTTATGCTCTTTTGATATAAAACATATAATATAGAAGGAGAATTCCATGCAAAATCTACGTAAATCTGCTCTCGCGCTTTCCGTGGCAGCTGTATCAGGCCTGGGAAGTTCACTGGCCGCCGCACAGGCTTTAGAGGAGGTAATGGTTACTGCTACCAAGCGAACAGAGAGCCTGCAGGACGTGCCTATTGCCGTAACCGCTCTGGATGAGCGGATGATCCAGCAGGCTGGTATTACAGGAATTGCAGATGTCGCATTGAGAACGCCGGGCTTCAGCATGGGCTCCTACTCTGCGGGCCAGCCGCTGCTGTTTATTCGGGGTATTGGCTCCAATGACCGGGGTGCTGCTGGCGGTGAGCCCTCCGTCGCCACTTTCGTTGATGGTGTGTACATTAACCGCGCTGCTGGCAGTGCCATGGAAATGTTTGACCTGGCCGCTATCGAGATACTGCGTGGCCCACAGGGCACACTTTGGGGCAAGAATGCCAGCGCCGGCGTGATCAATATCAGGACCCGGCGTCCCAGCCTGGACCGCCTGGAAGCTTCTGTGGAGGGCACCGTGGGCAACGAGGGCATCTGGGGTGTTAATGCGTTAGTTAGTGGACCGTTGGGCGATACGGTTGCCGGCAAGTTATCCGTTGGTTACCGAGAACGCGACGCCTGGAATGAAAGCGTCCTGAATTCCAATGGAGATACCGGAGACCTGGAAGCGGCGAGCTACCGCGCCCAGTTACTGTTTACACCCTCGGATAACCTCGAGATTCTGTGGAGTGGGGACTACGGCGAAGATAAGCGCGGCGGTAATGGTCTCAACCCGCAAATTCTGGACAATCCAAACCCTGCGACTGAGGCGGTAAACTTTTTCGCCAGTTTGCAGCCTGGTATCGACTACCATGAGAATCTTATGGAGGAGTCGGGATATCAGGATATCGAGAGCTGGGGCACCTCCCTGCAGATTGACTGGGATCTGGGCGATATGACCTTGACTTCCATCACCGCCTACCGCGAAGGTGATGCGGATCTGGCAAACAACAGTGTGGGGACCAATCTCAGTGTTTTCCCCGTGCTGGAAGTAATAACACCGAACCTCGATGAGACTGAAATGTTCACCCAAGAACTCCGCCTTGCCGGCGTTGGCGACAACCTGAACTGGACAACGGGTCTTTATTATTACACCGAAGACACTACACACGCCGAAGGTGGTGCGTTTCTGATCGGCCCCCTTGGACCCCTGCTGGGTTTTCCACCAAGCCTTATAGGCACCACTTTGACGGATCGGACAGTCCAGGAAAATGAGACTGATGGCATGTCAGTTTTCGGTGAGCTGACCTGGTCGGTGACAGACGCCCTGGACCTGACGTTCGGTGCCCGCTATACCTACGAGGAAAAGGATTTTGCCGCTGTGGGCCTTGGCGAATTCGGAGCCTTCGTTGGTAATTACGATGTCGAAGAAGATGAGGATTGGAGTAACCCCACCTACAAGGTCGTCGCGAACTACCGGTTCAATGACGATGTCATGACTTACTTCAGCGTGGCCACCGGATTTAAAAGTGGAGGCTGGCAGAACCTGGCTCTCAGCGAACTGGCGGCCAAAACAGCCTTTGACGAGGAGAATGCGACCAACTTCGAGGTGGGCGTAAAATCCATGCTGTTGGACAACACGCTCCGATTGAATGCGGCGGTATTCCTGACCGATTACGAGGACCTGCAGGTTACCAACCCCATTCTGGAATGCGGCCAGCCGATCTGTGGTGTGAATACTGTCAATGCGGGTGAGGCGGAGATCAAGGGTGTCGAACTGGAGTTCACCTGGGCGATCACGGAAAACTTCCAGTTAATGGGCAACTACGCCTACCTTGATACGGAGTATGACAAGCTTGAGGGTGTATTAGAGCCTGCCAATGGTAACCAATTGCGCAATGCGCCAGAGAATGCCTACACTCTTGTGGCCCTTTACGAGGCGGTGCTCGGCGGTGGCGGTGAGATCAGTGCCCGCTACGAGTATGCATACAAGGATGAGACCCAGCAGGATATCAACAATAACCCCCGGAGTGAGAAACCTGATTACGAGGTAAGTAATATCCGCCTTGGTTACACTACCAGTAATGACAACTGGGAGGTCGCTGCCTGGGTCAAGAACGCCTTCGACGAGGAGTACCTGGACCACAATTTCTATAGTGCGGGTTTCGGCGCTTTTTCCTATCCGGCCCTGCCCAGGACATATGGCCTGACGGTCACCTGGAGAAATTTTTAAACGTATAAGAGATCGGCCCCTGGAGGGCTGTTTTCAATTATCTCAAAGGGGAGCCCATAAATGGGTTCCCTTTTTTCTTGCCTGAATCCCGGGGAGGTGGCGGAACGAGGATACTGAAAGGCTCGATTGGTGTGTTCAGTTTTGACTGGTCACTACCCAAAAAACTTTTTGTTACTCATGGGGCGCGACATACTAAACGAGTACTCAGTAAAAACAGCCGAGCCGCTATCGGTATTTCTCACCGTTTCACCTTTGTAATTCCAGTAAAAAGTTTGACGAGCCGCGCGCACAATGGTGGGGCTTACTCTTGCCTGGTAAAACCTCATCTTCGTTAAAGGAAGCGGGTAGGAAACAGTGATAAAGGGGTTGCAGAACATCTGCTCATAGAACTGCGGTAGTTTATCCTCGTCCTCATCAACCTGAGCTTCGAACGAAGCGTCAATAATGTTTTCAACCCTCCACCACCGCGAGTTCCCGGCACTCTCTCCATGCTGCATGCCCCGGTGAAATTCCTTTCTGAGGCCAAAATAAAGGCCCCCAAGCACACCCAACAGAGAGTCCAGATAGAGTACGGGTACGTAAGAGCCGAGATACCTGCTGCCATCGCCGTGGGTATAAGTGACTGGCAAGACGCACATGATCTCCTGTTGGTCGGGAACGTTCACCTTTGTGTGGACATCGTGAATACCGGAGCCGTGGCAGAAACTGAGTAAAAAAGGCAGCCCGTCTGTACGGAGCTCTGTCTCGGGGTAGTACCTTGACATTGTTTCATCGTCCGGGATTGACAGATGCCCTGGCAGAATAGTTTCAAGTAACGACCTGGGGAAATAGGCTTGTGCCATAAAGCAGCTATTGTGCCCCGTAACTATTGGACTAAAGGAAGGTATCGACAAATTTACTGCCCCGGACAGCTGAAAACCAGTCTATGTATACCTATACGCGCCACAGATTGCTACCTGACATCATTTCCCAAGGTATCGACAAATTAACTTGTCAGTACCCTCGATAGCGTCATTCCATTCCCCTTGACTCCATAAGACTATGAAATTGGATCACCAGGTCATCGTCCCTGTAGCCAATGCTGATAGACTTGCCAGCACTGCGGAATCGAAGCAAGGCAGACAGATGATGCAACCAAGTGGACAGGAAAACGAACGGAGTTGATATGATAAAGGCACTTCTAATTTTCCTCGCGGGTGCCGCTGGCAGTGCCACCATTATCGCTGGGCTCACTTTCACCAAGTCGGTTCCGCCTTCTGTATTTGCCAGCCAGGAGGCGATTGAAGCTGCCGCCAGGGTGAAAACGGAAATGGCACCCCACCTCGTCGCATTTATGACTGCCGATACGATAGAGCGACGCGCACTTATCGATGAGCACTTCTATGCCCCGAGAATCGCGGAGGCCCGTCGTCTCTATTCAGTCACTGAAGCCCCGCTGGAAATCGATGGTGTCTACACCGAGGTATTTGAACCCACAGCCGGCATTCCAGCAAGAAACGCCGACAAGGTACTTATCAACCTGCACGGAGGGGCATTTTCGGTAGGGGCGAGAACCGAGGGTCAGCTCGAGTCGATCCCGGTGGCCGACGTCGCGGCAATGCGGGTGATCAGTATCGACTACCGCCAGGGTCCGGAGCACCACTTTCCTGCCGCCAGCGAAGACGTCGCCACTGTTTACCGGCAATTGCTAGAAAGCTATCAACCCGGCCAGATCGGTATTTTCGGTTGCTCAGCCGGAGGCATTCTCGCAGCCCAGGCCGTAGCCTGGTTTGATACCCATGACCTGCCCCAGCCCGGGGCGATCGGGGTATTCTGCGCGGGCGCAGGAAATGTCGGAATCGGCGATTCTGCGGTTATTGCAGACGCTTTTGGCACCAACCGGGGAGCGGGGAGTGAGGTTGAGTATTTTTCCAACACCGAGTGGAGTAATCCCTTGGTGGGCCCCCTCAATCACCCCGGGCTTATGAGCCAATTCCCACCCACTCTGGTCATAAGCAGCACCCGGGACATGGCCTTGAGTTCTGCCCTGGCTACCCACCAGCAGCTTATCGCTAACGGCGCTGAGTCAGAACTCCATATCTTCGAGGGATTGGGCCACTACTTCTTCGCCGACACCGGCCTGCCCGAATCACGGCAAGTATTTAAACTCACCGCCGACTTTTTCCAGCGCAGGCTGTCAGGGCGTGACGATGTTGAAAAGGGTGTCGGGGTTCCGACAAGTTAACTTTTCAGTACCCTACCAGACATGGCATATCAGTTGTCGATAATGAGTGAAGGTATATTGCAGTATTGGACGCCAATAAATAGAAAACTGTTGTTGATGCTCCTTGTAGCGAGCCAGTTGGCGCACGCACAGGTTCGAGTTGAACGCATAGCACAGGCGCCAGTGGACGAGTGGTTCTATGGTGTAGCCGATCCCCGCAATCAATGGCTTCCCGATGCCGATATTGGCAAAGAGACGGCGGCACCCTCCGGTGCAATGGCGAAGCGTAACGGGGGGTACGTGTGGGCTATGACCTCCACAGGCGATAACTTGTGGTTTTCCACCCTCAGTAACGGCTGGTGTGGCTGGATGATGGTGACCGGACAATTCCTGCCCACCCGCAATTCACGATGGGCCTGCGAAACATTTCGATCCTCCTACCCCGATAACGCCGAAGCCGATACGCGCCTGCCATGGCCTGATGGTGCCACGATTGTCCAGGCGGATTGGCGCAGGCCCTCCATCCACCGGCTCAATACCACGACGGGCGAATTTTTTCGGGTAGAGTCAGATAATTCCACATTCCAGACTATGATGGCTCGCAGCTTCGGCTTCCGAGCGGCGGGTAGTGCCAACGGCGTGGTGTTTATGGCATCTAATCCCCTGGTTCATAGTGACAAATCGGTGTATGTGCTCGCTTTTGATGGGGAGAGTGGGGAGTTTATCGACGGTGTACAGTTGGAGAACTACATCAATGTGCGCCGCTTTCGAACGGTCACTCATGCTGACGGCACAGAGGCGATGTATGTCTTTGTCGGTTCCGAAATGCACTCATCGGCCCACCCCAATCATCTGCTGCGCTGGGTGGGCAGTCCGGAGGCACCCTTCAAAGGAGCGGGCACTGCCACTGGCTTCAAAGTGGTAGGTGATCTGGGGAATGCGGGTTCCGGAGTGGAGCTGATTGAGTTTGAGGGGCGTTTTGTGCTGACTACCTGGGGTTCGGAAACCGTACCTGCCGGGCTTTACCAGACCAGTCCTTTCCCAGATGGCGGCTTTACATCGGAGCAACCCGCCAGCTTCGGCAAGCTATTTGATGCCGCCGATTTCGACCCCGACCCGGTAATCGCCCGGTCCTGGTTGATCGGTGCGCTCGAAGAATTCAATGGTTATATCTACTGGGGGGCGATGTTCCCCAATGGCCAGGGCTTTCAGCAACTGGTGATGGATTCCCCCAGCCTGTTGTTCAGCGCCAGAGAGGCCATAATCAAGGCCCACCGTAGCACTCACCTTTTTCGTACCGACCTGCGAGATGCGAATAAACCAAAGACCGAGTTGCTCTACGGCAAGGAAAAGCTCTGGGCTTACAACGGCCAGTGGACAGAGCAAGCCAACCTGATCGGTGCCCGGCCCCTGCTCGGGGATGCGGGTTTCGGCGCCTATTTTAACGACTACACCTGGACAAGGGTGAAAGGTCGGGACAGCG
>ERZ1046740.892-NODE-892-length-22994-cov-5.198962_pt1 | contig 22994 bp, 26 predicted proteins | sample MGYA00383093_ERZ1046740 | MGnify/ENA primary metagenome ERZ1046740 (study PRJEB29581, sample SAMEA5548363) | metagenome | biome: marine; feature: coastal; material: water | depth 25 m | study: Short-term variability in the microbial, nano- and picoplankton... | reverse complement strand
ACTGGCAAGCCGATCAAGTTTGTCGGCCTTGGCGAAAAGATGGACGCGCTTGAGACGTTCGAGCCAGAGCGTGTTGCAGGCCGCATCCTTGGCATGGGCGACATTGTCGCCCTGGTCGAGAAAGCCCAAGAAACCATCGAGGCGGAACAAGCCGAACGCATGATGAAACGGTTCCAGAAGGGCCGTTTCAACATGAACGACATGAAGATGCAGCTTGAACAGATGATCAAAATGGGCGGCATGGAAGGTGTCATGGGCATGTTGCCGGGCATGGGCAAAATGGCCAAGCAAGTGCAGGACGCAGGTTTTGACGACAAAGTCATGCAGCGCCAGATTGCCATGATCCAATCCATGACCAAGCTAGAACGCGCCAACCCGCAGCTTCTGCAAGCCAGCCGCAAGAAACGTATTGCTAAGGGATCAGGCATGGATGTGTCCGATCTGAACAAACTTCTGAAAATGCAGCGCCAGATGGGCGACATGATGAAGAAGATGGGCAAAATGGGCAAAGGCGGCATGATGAAACAGGCCATGAAAGGCATGATGGGCAAAGGCGGCGACATGCCTGCCGGAATGGACCCTGCTGGAATGGACCCCAAAGCGCTGGAACAAGCAGCCAAAGCGATGGGTAACAAAATGCCCGGTGGTTTGGGCGGCATGGGTGGTATGGGCGGCCTGCCTCCGGGTCTTAGCGGTTTTGGTAAGAAGAAATAGACCAATGTCCGAAACCTTCACCATTCCCACGCTCGAAACCGAGCGCCTTATCCTTCGCGCCCCGCGCGAAGAGGATATTGCGTCCGAGATCGCGTTTTTCCAAACCGACGCTTCGCGCTTTGTCGGCGGCCCGATGAAGCCGCACGAAACGTGGCGCGCGTTGGCGATGGTGATTGGGCACTGGGCGTTGCGTGGGTTCGGGTTCTGGGCCCTAGAGGCCAAGGACAGCGGCACCTATTTGGGCCGCGTGGGCCTGTGGTATCCACACGGTTGGTTCGAGCGCGAAGTTGGCTGGACCCTGATGCCGGCCGCAACTGGCAAAGGCTATGCAACCGAGGCCGCACTGGCCGCACGCGCGCATGCTTACGATATTTTGGGCTGGGATACGGCGATCTCGCAGATCGACCCCGCCAATGAAGCCTCAAAAGGCGTGGCCCGCCGATTGGGCGCCCGTTTTGAGCAGATGTATGACGATCCTGCCTACGGCGAGATTGAAATCTGGCGTCACCCCGCACCGGGTGCGTTGGAAAACGGTGGAATGGAGGCCTATGCGTAATGGCCACTAAGAACATCCCCGTCATTGAAACCAAGCGCCTTGTCCTGCGTGGCCCCGAGCCCGAGGACTATCCGAATTTCAAAGCGACGTTTGCCTCGTACCGGTCCCGGTTCATGGGGGGGCCGCTGAATGCCTATGAATCTTGGATGCTTTACGCCGCTGAAATCGGCCACTGGGGTATTCGTGGCTACGGCATGTGGATGATCCACGACAAGGCCACGGATGAGACCTATGGCATGGCAGGTGGCTGGATGCCTGCGCAATGGCCCGAACGGGAAATTGCCTGGATCATTTGGCCGGACAAAGCTGGCCACGGCTATGCGCTTGAGGCTGTGCATGCCGCACGCAAGCATTTCTACGCGCAGCTTGGTTGGGAGGGCGCGGTATCTTACCTCGACCCCAAAAATCTGGATTCAATCCGGTTGGCCGAGCGGCTGGGTGCAAAATACGACAACACTGCCGGATCAGTTGATGGCAATGACGTGGTGTATCGCCATCCCAGTGCCGCGCAATTGGCCGACAGCCAGATTAACCACGGCATTGAAATGGAAATCAGCCATTACGCCGACCCGATGTTCAAACCGAAAGGATGGGCTCTTGACTGACGCTGTGACCCGCGCCGCTGAGGTGCTGAAGGAACACCGAGAAAGCATCGACCGACTGGACGCGATCCTTGTCTATACATTGGGCGAGCGGTTCAAACACACGCAGGCCGTCGGCAAGTTGAAGGCAGAACACGATTTGCCAGCCTCTGATCCGGACCGCGAAGCCAAGCAAATCGCACGGCTGGAAGACATGGCAGCACGGGCCAATCTGGACCCCGAATTCGCCAAAGAATTCCTGAACTTCATCATTGATGAGGTCATCAGGCACCACAAGAAACACCAGTGAGTATTGCTGGTTAAGACACAACAGGAATGACGGGGCATTGCCCCTCAAGTAGCTTAGAAACAGGAGATATCATCATGGCTATGAAAATTCGTCTCGCCCGCGGCGGCTCGAAAAAACGTCCTTTTTATCGCGTTGTAGCGGCTGACAGCCGTATGCCTCGCGATGGTCGTTTCATCGAAAAACTGGGCACATATAACCCACTTTTGGCAAAAGACAGCGAAGAGCGCGTTAAATTGGACATGGAACGTGTTCAGTACTGGCTCGACCAAGGCGCGCAACCAACTGACCGTGTTGCACGTTTCTTGGAAGCGGCTGGCACAGTTGCAAAAACTGAGCGCAACAACCCGCAGAAAGCCGTACCAGGCAAGAAAGCAACAGACCGCGCAGAAGAAAAAGCTGCAAAAGCCGCTGCTCCTGCTGAAGCGCCTGCTGAAGAAGAAGCTGCAGCAGCTGAAGAGTAAGAAAAGCCAGACTTGGGGCGTGCAGGTTCTCTGCTTGATCTGAGGATGTTTTTCAAAAATCTGAACGGGGTGCTCTTGAGGGAGTGCCCCGTTTCTTTTTCGAGGCCGTCTGCCTGAGACCGGGCAATTGCAGATTAACTTGCCCTTCGGCTTGGTATGAACGAAAACAAAGTGACAAGATAAATTGGAAAATCGAATGACGGAAATGGTCTGTGTTGGTGCGATTGCAGGCGCCTATGGCGTGAACGGGGACGTGCGGCTCAAAAGCTTCACAGCCGAGGCCGACGCCATTGCGGACTATGCGCCCTTATCGACAGAAGACGGCAAAACCGAGTTCACTGTCACCCTGATCGGGGCCACCAAAAACGGTATAGTTGCCCGCCTGTCCGGGGTCGCCACGAAAGAACAAGCCGACGCGTTGAAGGGCGAAAAGCTATATGCCGCGCGTGACAAGCTGCCTTCGCTGCCCGAAGACGAATACTATTATGCAGATTTGGTGGGTGTTGAGGTGCGCGATACCGGTGGCACAGTTCTTGGCCGTGTGCAGTCGGTGCAAAACCACGGGGCGACGGACCTTTTGGAAATTGCAGGACCCGATTTGGAAACCACTGTTTTGCTGCCTTTCACGGTTGCGTCTGTGCCCACGGTGGACCTTGAGGCCGGACGCATCATCGCTGATCCGCCAGAGGGTCTTTTTTAGGCAACAAGACGTTCCGTAAAGAATTGATGACGAAAGAAAACCAAGTGTCCGAAAAATCCCGCTCGCATGGGCGCAAATCCATTTCAGTCTCGTTGAAGCCGCGCGAACTGGTGACGCACAACCCGCAGCTTGCAGGCGTGTGGACTGCGCGCATCATTACGCTTTTCCCACAGGCGTTTCCCGGTGTTTTGGGCGAAAGCCTGACGGGAAAGGCCCTGAAGGACCGCAAATGGCAGCTGGAAACCACAGATTTACGCCCCTTTGGCGAAGGCAAACACCGCAATGTAGATGATACGCCGACAGGTGGCGGTGCTGGCATGGTTCTGCGTGCAGACGTATTGGGCAATGCCATAGAACACACAATGCGCGGCGTGAGAGGGCGCTGTCCTTTGGTTTATCTGTCACCGCGGGGGCGTCGCTTTGATCAGCGCATGGCGCGAGACTGGTCGCAATGCGATGGGGTCACTTTGTTGTGCGGGCGCTTTGAAGGTGTCGATCAGCGGGTGCTGGACCATTATGACATTCAAGAAGTCAGTCTTGGGGATTTTGTGCTGACAGGCGGTGAGATCGCCGCGCAAGCCATGATCGACGCCGCTGTGCGCCTGTTGCCAGACGTGTTGGGCAATGAAGACTCGATTGTCGATGAAAGCCATTCAAATGGTCTGTTGGAGCATCCACAGTATACCCGCCCCGCCGAGTGGATGGGACATACCATCCCGGAAATTCTGATGTCCGGGCATCATGGGAAAATCGCCGAGTGGCGTCATGAAACTGCCAAGCAGCTAACCCGCGAACGCAGACCAGATATGTGGGCGGCTTATACCGGCAAAGACAAGGACTCCTCAAAAGGTGACCCAGAGTAAACCGGAATACGTTGCGAACCTGCCCGAAGGCATGTTTATATCCTGCCAACATGTTTCGTTAATGGGAGAATGGCAGTGGCCGGTAAATTTGAACTCTACACCGATAAAGCAGGTGAATTCCGTTTCCGTCTAAAGGCGGGCAATGGCGAGATTATCCTCGCAAGCGAAGGTTACAAACAACGGGCCAGTGCGGACAACGGCATTGAATCCGTGAAGAAGAATGCTTCGGATGACGCGCGCTATGAGCGCAAGGAAACCAAATCAGGTAAGCAAATGTTCAACCTGAAAGCCACCAATGGGCAAGTGATTGGCACCTCGGAAAGCTATGAAAGCGCCTCTGGCCGCGACAATGGCATTGCGTCAGTCATGAAGAATGCACCGGATGCTGAAGTCAAAGACCTGACCTAAGGTTCTTAATGATACTAAAATCAGAGGCGCCACATTTATCTGTGGCGCCTTTTTTGTCGCGTTTGACCCGTTCAATCATGCAGCCCGCGCCCCAAGTGCACTAACCCGCTTTATCCAGCGCGTGATCTGGCGACGTTCGGGATGGCTGGCTTGGGTAAAATGGATCATCCGCACAGGTTTGAACCCGACAAAGCCAAGGATTTGCCGTTTGAGTTGCCAGAACAGCGGACGGTTGAGCAGGCGGAAATACCACCATGGGCTGTCCGACGTCAGGATAACCTGAGCACTGCGTCCCTTTAGCAATGGTTTTGGCAGACCACTGCCACGTGGATCAAAGGTACGTCCGGGCAAAAACGCCCGATCTATCAATCCTTTTAACTTGGCGGGCAGTCCCCCCCACCACATCGGGCTCGCCAGAACAAAATGATCGCACCAGTCCAGCGCCTGAAGGAAGGTTTCGAGCTCTGGCTCAAGCGGCTTTTGGTTATTGTAACCCCCAAATCCGTAATCAGGATCAAAATCCAAATCATGTAAATGCATTAGGCGCACCTCGCATCCATTGACCTCGGCCGCATCCCGATAGGCCACCGCAAGCTGACGTGACAGGGATGTTTTGGCAGGGTGCCCATCAAGGACAAATATACGTTTCTGTGTCATAGGATTCTCCATAAATTGACCATGGTCACTTTCTATCCTTCAAAATTGACCGTGGTCAAGAAATAATTTTGACCGCAGTCAATTTCGATGTCATAAGGCGTCATGACCGAAGCTGTTCAAGCCCGCACATTGAAAACCCGTGCTCGTCTGGTTGACGCGGCCAAAGAAGTGATTGCCGAAACCGGCTATGGCGCCTTGCGGGTCGAAGAAGTGGTGCGGCGCGCCAAAGTGGCCAAGGGCACTTTCTTTGCGCATTTTTCTGACAAAGACGCGCTGATGGACCGCCTGATCGGAGCCCAGATTGACATCTTTCTGGACGAGCTTGAGGCACACGCGACGCCCAATTCTCCGTCGAAGATAACCGAAGCCCTTTTGCCTTTGATGGGGTTTATGACTTGTGAGCGTTATGTATTTGATGTGATTTTGCGATATTCCGGTGCAGCAGCGCGCGAAGAGGTCGGCCCAATCGCCATGACCTTCGAACGCTTCTTGAAAGTGGTCTCTGACTGGATCGCCAAAGGGCCGTTTCGCCAGGACGCGGCACCGGATATCTTGGCCGAAGGGGTGCAATCTTTTGCGGTAAATGCCATGGCGCTGCACTTCTGCGCTTTGCATTCAGATATGACCGTTCAAGACCGTTTGACCCCCTATCTGGAATTATGGCTGCTGCCGCCGTCCCCCCTTGCGTAGAAGGATATTTGACCCTATACACCGCGCGTCCGGGACTCGTCTGAGTCGTGCGGACCTGTGATGTATTCGCATGGCTGCTGTTTTCTTCGACAACAGTGCGGCGCAGAGCAGAGATCAAAAGAAACGACGGCTAACCTCTGGCGGGCACTACGGTGGACCCGGAAGAAGACACAGAGCTCTGAGACGGCACCAACTTCGTGGATCAACCACGAGCAAAAATTAAGGAGCGTTTCAGATGAACCTGATCGCACAGATCGAGGCGGAACAAATTGCCGCCCTAGGGAAAGACATCCCTGACTTCAAAGCCGGAGACACCATTCGTGTCGGCTATAAAGTGACCGAGGGTTCGCGTTCGCGCGTTCAGAACTACGAAGGCGTTTGCATCGCCCGTAACAACGGCCATGGTATTGCCGGTTCGTTCACTGTCCGCAAAATTTCCTTTGGTGAAGGTGTGGAACGTAACTTCCCACTGTTCTCGACCAACATCGACAGCATCACTGTTGTACGTCGTGGTCGCGTCCGTCGCGCCAAACTGTATTATCTGCGTGCACGTCGCGGTAAATCCGCACGTATCGCAGAAGACGCCAACTATAAGCCCAAGTCGGCCTAAGGAGCGGTATCATGAAAAAAGACACTCATCCCGATTACCACTTCATCGAAGTCAAAATGACCGATGGCACAGCGTACCAAATGCGCTCGACATGGGGCAAAGAAGGCGACTCGATGCAACTCGACATCGACCCAACCGTGCACCCAGCATGGACCGGCGGCACATCGCGCCTGCTGGACGCTGGCGGTCGCGTTTCGAAGTTCAAAAAGAAATACGAAGGTCTGGGCTTCTAAGCACCCGCCTTATTGTTTTGAAGAACGCCGCACTGGAAACAGGGCGGCGTTTTTCGTTGGGGGATCGCTTTTCAAACGCATTCGGGGGCATTTTTGCGTTTCGTCGCTCTTTTCGCAAATATCGTTACAAGATCCGCCGTTCACCGAGGTATCGTTTTTCAAAGATCGCGAAACAGTCCGGAGACCACGAATGAACCTGTGCAAATCCCTGCTTCAATTGCGTCATGTGTGTTTCGCCTTGGTTGGCAGTTTGTTGTTTTCTGCCAATGCACAGGCCGCCGATATTCAACTGCTTGATGTGAACCCGGTTTTTGGTCCGGACTACACCTTGCTGGATTTTGGGGACAACAATGCCATCGATCCGGACTGGGCTGGCGACCAGAGCTTTAAGTTCTCCAATTCCCAACCGACAACAGAACAAAGTTATCGAAGGCCAAAGAGCGAGGGCTGGAACGAAGAAGATGGAATGTACATTGGCGAAGGTGGTGGATCGTACACCATGTTCCACCTTCAAATGACTTGGCCAACACTAAAAAAGTCCCGCGTTATTAAGATATCCGGCCAAATCGAGCGCGGAGATGCAGACAGGTTGAAACAACTTGTCGACCAGACTGGGTTTTCGGTGTGTTCCAAGCCGAACCAATGCCCGAGTAACAATACAATCTCGCTGGATAGTCCCGGTGGCAGTTTGCTAGAGGCCATCAAGATCGGGCGCTACATCGCTGAATACAACTTTTCTACGCTCATCGAAAAAAACGCAACCTGCGAGTCCGCCTGCACGCTGGCGTTTCTAGGCGGATACACCGCTTATGAAGGGTTCTTTTTTCCACGCAGATATGTGCACGAAACGGCGCGTTTGGGCGTGCATAGGCCCTATTTTCGATTGCCAGACCAGACCTACACCGGCGCTGAAGTCGAGAACGTGGTTCAGGTTGTGAACAAAAGCGTCACGATCGCCATGGAATACCTGCTGACGGTTGGTGTGAGTGCGAGCTTTCTGCAAAGGATGTACGAAACGCCCCCTGAAAGTATGCATTATCTTTCGCAGCTCGAGCTTTCCACCCAACGCATCTTTGTTGTGGGACGAGACGAAGGTCTTAAAACTCTGACCCGGCGCCAGTTTTTTGCCTATTGCGCAACTGTGTACGAACGCGAATACGCCAACCAAAATCCGTTCCTGCTGTCTAACTTACAAAGCAATGCCGCCGCATTTATTACCTTTGTGCCGGGCAATGACTTTATTTGTGCGGCTGCAAAACGGTTAGCGACAGGCACTTGGTATGCGCAAGTTTGCGTCGAAGACAATTGTGGCGTCTGGCGCAACGGGCTTGCCTATTTTGGGCAGGTTGAAATGAACTATTTTGCAGAAAGTCCACCTGAGGCTGTCTGGAGTGTGGGAGTGGCCGTTGATGTTCTCGGCCCCGGCGCAGGGTTTCGGGAATTCAGACATCGAAGTGCCCTGTTGAAATATGTCAGGGCTTTTGTGGACGGCAACAATTTTGGGGGATTTCGCGAGCTGCCAGCGTCTGTTGCTTCGCTTCCTGTGCCTGAGGATTATTGCGGAGAAATCGACGGTTTTGATCCTGGCATTGTTCTTGAAGTGCAAAGCGGCCTGAATGCCAATGGGATCAATGTTGGCAAACCTGACGGGGCAGCGGGGCCAAACACTCGAAAGGGCATACGCACCTACAATCGAAATGCCTTTGGCAAAGACAGTGAAAAGATCGACGAGAATTTGTTGGTTTCACTTGGTTTCGAGCAACAGACAATCGAGCGAGGTCGGCTCTGTCAGTAGACTTGCGGGTAACTGTCTTATGCCGTGATCGGTGCTGGGGCTCTATCCCGGCGACGACCACGCATCAGGATCAGCAGCATGATCCCGATGTTCAAGAAGTTCCATGCAATGCCGTTCCAAAAGGCCAGTTGATAGCTGCCGGAAACGTCGTAAATCCAGCCGGACATCCAACCGCCCAGCGCCATGCCAAGGATTGTGGCCATAAGAACAAAACCGACACGGGCGCCGGCCTCGCGGGCGGGCATGTATTCGCGGACGATCAGGGCATAGGCTGGCACGATGCCACCCTGTGACAGCCCAAAGACCAAACTGATGACATAGAGCGGCACCAGACCGTCAAAGGGCAGATACAGAAACAGGGCAATGCATTGCAGGATTGAGCCGATCAATAACGTGATCACGCCACCCAGCTTGTCCGCCACAAGCCCCGAAATAAGTCGAGACACCACGCCGCCCAGCAGCATTAAGGATAACATCTCGGCACCGACGGTGGGGCCATATCCAAGGTCCACGCAGAAGGACACGATGTGCACTTGGGGCATCGACATCGCCACACAGCAGCCAATTCCGGCAAGGGCAAGCATCCATTGCAAAGTCCTTGGCGAAAAGGCCCTGCCCCGGTTCACAGGCCCCGCCGCCGCGACCGCTTCGCCTTCGAGCGGGGCGCGGGTGCGCAACAAGAATGAAAGCGGCACCACAACGATGACCGTCAGAACGGCCAGCACCACGTAAACGGTGCGCCATCCATAATCGCTGAGAACACCGCTGAGTAGGATGGGCCAAATCGCGCCCGACAGGTAGTTGCCGCTGGCGGCGATGGCCACAGCGATGCCGCGGCGTTTGTGAAACCACAGGGATATGTCGGCAATCAACGGGCCAAACCCGGCCGCAGTGCCAAAGCCAAGGAAAAAGTGAAAGCCCGAGATCATAAATACAGACCCGCTGGCGGCGGCAAGAACGTAACTGAGAGCCGCAAGGAAGGCCGCCCCAATCAAGGACCATGCCACACCAAAGCGATCCACGGCGCGCCCAATTACCAGATTGCCCAGCGCAAAGCCGATCATCGTAAACGTATAGGGCATCGAGGCATCCGCCCGGTCGATGCCAAATTCCGCCTGCACCGAAGGCATCACGACAATGACCGCCCACATGCCCACGTTGACCACCACAGCGATGGCCAAAGTTATGGCGAGTCGTGTCCACGAATAGCGGCTATCTAGATGAGAAACCTGTTCCATTTGGATCACGCTAGGGAGTGCGCACAACTGTGTATAGCCTGTTTACGACGCTGGTCTTAATGAGTTGGCCTACTGGCCTAGTGCCTGTGCAAGGTCCGCAATCAGGTCGTTCGCATCTTCGATCCCAATCGAAATCCTGAGCAACCCTTCGGGTAGGCCTGACTGTGGTTCGATCGTGGGGCGATGCTCAACTAGGCTTTCCACACCCCCAAGTGAGGTCGCCCGGTGAAACAGGTTCAAACGCCCCGCCACGCGCAGGGCCTTTTCGCTGTTCCCTTTCACAACAAAAGACATGAGGCACCCAAAACCACCGGACATTTGTTTGGCCGCCAAGGCGTGGCCTTCATGGCTGGGCAATCCGGGGTACAACACGGTTTCCACCGCAGGATGGTCGTCGAGGAACTCTGCCACGGCCATGGCATTGCTGCACATCTGTTTCACACGCAAAGGCAAGGTGCGCATGCCACGCAACAAAAGCCACGCCTCAAACGGGCCCATTACAGCGCCTGCGCTGCCGCGGTCCTCTGCGATCATCTCCCAGAGCGGGCCGAGCGTGTCCGTGATGAGCACGCCGCCCAAGACATCCGAGTGGCCGTTGATGGCTTTGGTGGCAGAATGCATCACGATGTCCGCACCCAATTTGAGCGGCTGCGACAGAATTGGGGTGGCGGCGGTGCTGTCCACGACCAACACCGCACCTGCGGCATGGGCCATGTCGGCCGCCGCCGCAATATCCACGGTTTTTAGCCAAGGGTTTGAAGGTGTTTCGACCCAGACCAATTGTGCTGCACCGTCGGCGCAGGCCGCATCCAGGGCCTCAAGATCGCTGGCATCTACTTCACGCAGCGTAATGTCACGGCGCGCACAGAAGTCTCGAATCCATTTGGTTGTGCCCCAATAAATCCCTGACTGCACCACCACGCGACCGCCATTGGGCACCGTGCGAAACAAAGCGGCAATGGACGCCATGCCTGAAGGAAACAACATGGCTTCGCTGCCCCCCTCGAGGCCTGCTAAAACCGCTTCGGCGTGACGCACAGCTTCGTTGTGATAGCGGATGTAGGTGTTGTCTGAATTGACGAGGTCATAATCACGATCGCGCACATAAGTGGTCGATGGCTGGATCGAAGGCACCACCCCGCCGCTTTGCATGTCAATCACACCACCAGCTTGCGCGGCAAGTGTGGCCGGCTGCATATCTTTGGGGTCCATCGCACGTCTCCATATCCAAATCACGTCTATCTGCTGACAATCGCCCACGACTTGCAAGCCCTCGTGGCGCGCTTTATGCCAAAGCAACCCAAACTGGATCCCTTATGGCCCGCACAATTTTGTTCAACAAACCCTTCGACGTCTTGTCGCAATTTACGGACAAAGGCACCGAAGGCAGCACCCGCCGCACGCTGTCTGATTTCATTGACGTGCCCGGTGTGTATGCCGCAGGGCGTTTGGATCGCGACAGCGAGGGTCTGTTGGTGCTGACCGATGATGGCAAGCTGCAGCAACGCATTGCCAATCCCAAGAACAAATGGCCCAAGACCTATTGGGTTCAAGTCGAAGGCACGCCTTCAGAGGCCGCTTTGGAAAGCCTGCGCACGGGTGTCGATTTAAAAGACGGCAAAACACGTCCGGCTCAGGTTGAACGCATGGATGAACCAAGCTTGCTTTGGCCTCGCACGCCACCCATTCGGGTCCGAAAATCTGTCCCGGATTGCTGGCTTCGGATCACCATCAGCGAAGGCAAAAACCGTCAGGTCCGCCGCATGACGGCCGCAGCAGGGCACCCGACCTTGCGTTTGATACGGTATTCTGTGGGCGATTGGACGTTGGATGGATTGCTGTCAGGCACGTGGAATGACGCCCCCATGCACAGAATTCCGCCGCAAAAGTAGGGCCAGACTTGGTCACGATCTTTTATAACTATTCGCCAGGTCCATCTGCGATCTTGTTTTGCTCAGTCGGCGTGGGTGTGTGATTAAACAGAAAAGCGTTTAGGCAGGCCTCTTCTCCTCCGAGCTCGGCGATACGGCGTTTTTGATCTTCAAATGCTTGCGCACTTACGGCCTCAGGGTCACAAATCTCACGCAAACGCCTTGCGCCTTCGCGCAAAGCAGCCAGCACTTTTGAATCTGTGGTTCCCATTGCAGCAAGATTCACCTGCTCGTTCGGGTCAGATGCGAGCTCAAAAAGCTGCGGATCATGACCTACATAATGGACGTATTTCCAATCAGCCCAGCGCACCATGAAGATGCCCGTTGTGCATCCTCCGTCATGGTATTCGCTGAACCCGGTGCGATCCGGGTTGTCTGCGGCATTGGCCAATGCGCAAAGCGACGTGCCCGCGGCATGACCTGATACGCCGGTGACATCCAAGGCCGTTGCTGCAATGTCGCGCAAATTGGTACAGGTTGTCACCCTTCGCCCCTTGGGTATTCCCGGGCCCGCAACAATCATCGGCACCCCGCAAGACTGTTCGTACATGACTTGTTTGGTCCAAAAGCCTTGATCACCCATCATATCACCATGATCGGAGAAATAGACAACCACCGTGTCTTTGGTCTGACCGCTGGCGTCGAGTGCTGCCAAAATTCGCCCAACACAATCGTCCATAAATGAAGTTAATCCATAATAGGCCGCCTTGGCCTCGCGCATTTTTTGTTCGTCGAAATAGTCTTCATAGTTCCAAAACCCGAGCATGTTTTGAAGTTCGGTGTGCTGAGGAGACGGTTTCCCATAGCCCACCGGCAAATCCATTTCGTCTGGGTCGTAATGATCATACCATTCCTCTGGACAGATTAGTGGGTAATGTGGACTGACCATCGATACAAAGGCCGCCCAAGGCTGGTCACCGTCTTTGCGTCCGCGCAACCAATCTTCTGCTTTTGCAGTAATCTGGCGGTCATATGCGGTGTACGAGCTTTCACCCACCCCCACGTCACCGGCCAACTCCGACGTCGCTTCATAGTCTGGTAGTGGTGAGCGCAAGAGGCCGATTGGCCAACCCACCCCACCCATCACATGCATCGGGGCGATCTCTTGTGAAAATCCATTGTCATCTTGCCCAGAGCGGAAATGCAGTTTGCCAATCGAGACCACTTCAACACCGGCGTTGCGCAATTGGTGCATCCAACTGATGTGTTGACCGTCATAAGGCGTGGCGCTGTCCCAGTGACCTGTTTGATGCACCCATTCACCAGTGGCCAAAGCGGCCCGCGCAGGAACGCATATTGGCGAAGGCGTATAGGCCTTTTCAAAAACGGCCCCGCGATTTGCCAATGCGTCTAGATGCGGTGTTTTTACGATAGAATGCCCCATACAGCCCATCGCATCCCGACGATGTTCGTCGGACATAAGGATCAACAAGTTCTTTGAGCGCATGTTCGGTCTCCATTGGAGTCTTCAGCGTAAACGCCTGACCGCATTGAAACTTGTGCAAATACGACACGCTTAAAGCAAGGTATTGGGCACGCTTCCCCTCTTGCCAGCCTCAACATATAGTGTGCATAACACCTTGATCGCGCCACAGAGCGCGGGTGGCAAGGCCGGGACGGCGAGCGGAGAAGACACATGGCGCATATCATTGTGGTCGGTAACGAAAAGGGTGGTGCGGGCAAGTCCACCATGTCCATGCATATCGCGACAGCCCTCGCCCGTATGGGCCACAAAGTCAGCGCTTTGGATCTGGACCTGCGCCAGAAAACTTTTGGTCGTTATGTCGAAAACCGAAAGACGTTTTTGGCGGACAAAGACTTTGATCTGCCAAGCCCAGACTATCACGACCTGCCAGAAATTGACCCGGCATCGTTACAGCCCGGCGAGAACATTTACGACCACCGCCTGTCTGCCGCCGTCGCAACACTGGAGCCTGACAGCGATTTCATTCTGATCGATTGCCCCGGCTCACACACCCGGCTGAGCCAAGTTGCGCATTCGCTGGCAGACACGTTGGTGACGCCGCTGAATGACAGTTTTGTGGATTTCGATCTGCTGGCCCACACCGATCCCATGGGTGATAAAATTCTTGGACCATCGGTTTATTCCGAGATGGTTTGGAACGCGCGCCAGCTGCGTGCACAGGCCGGGCTAAAACCCATTGACTGGGTAGTTCTGCGCAATCGGATGGGTGCGCAGCGCATGGTCAACAAAGAGAAAATGGGCAAAGCATTGGACAATCTGGCCCGGCGGATCGGCTTTCGTGTGGCACCCGGTTTTAACGAGCGGGTGATTTTCCGTGAGCTTTTCCCACGCGGTCTGACCCTTTTGGATCTGCGCGACATTGGCGTGAAACAAATGAACATTTCCAACGTTGCCGCCCGCCAAGAATTGCGCGATCTTATGAAATCGCTCAACCTGCCGGGTGTTGAGGTGAATTTCTAAGCCGAATAGCGCCGTTACCGACGCCGCATCAGCACCACCATATTGGACACGGCTAGGGCACCGATCACAACGGCACCGCCGATCAACGCCCAGACACCGGGGTTTTCCCCCAGAACCAGCCAGACAAGCAAGGGCGCAAGAACCGATTCCAAAAGGATCAGCAGCGCGACCTCTGCCGAGGTGATATAGCGGGGGCCCAAGGCGAGGCCTGTAGCACTTCCCACGATCAGGACGCCGTAGAGCGGCAGTAGCCAGTATTGCCAGTCAGCAAGGCTAAAAGGGTTGATGAAAGGCAATATCAATAGAGCCGACCCGACATAGGCCACAGACACAGCTGGGACCATAGACACGTGGCGCACTTTTCGGGCAGCGGTCAGCCCTGCCGCGAAAACGGCCGCCAAACACAAAGCCACAAGATCACCATGCCAATGCGCATTGTCGGTTTCACCTGACCCGTAGGCAATAATGCCCAGACCGGGCACGACAACGGCCATCGTGGCCAACATTCTGGGACTGAGGCGTTCCCCAAGAAACACCCAACTGAACAAAGCCGCAAACATCGGCATTGAGGCAATAATAAAGACAACATTTGCGACGCTGGTCAGGCTGATGGCCACCACAAACAACACGCCGCTCACACCCTGTGCGACAATAAAAATCACGCCATGACGACCAGTTGTTGCCACCGCACGAAACGGTTTTGTTCCTTGAAAGATCAAAACCCCGAGAAGGATCAACAAACCCGATATGCCGTTGCGCCAGAAGGCAGACACCAACGGTTCGGCGTCCAGTAGACGGACAAACAATGAATCCGGCACCACCATCAGAACACCAATTGTGGTGATCAAGAGCCCTTTGGCTTGCATGTTCATAAGGCGCATGTCCTGAAAAAGAAAAAGGCGACTGAGGATCAATCAGTCGCCTGTTCTATTGAACATGTAAAGCGTCGCGATTTAAGACCGCCCAAGCATCCGTTTTAAAGTATCGTCTTTGTCGATCAAGTGGTGCTTGTAAGCTCCCAAGACATGCAGCACCAAAGCCCCAAGCATGACTTTGGCAAAGGTACCATGCATCCCCATAAAGGCCTCGGCGGCACCTTTGCTTGGTTCCATCGCGCCATAGACTGTGAACAGCCCGAACACATCAATGTCGCGTCCGCCAAAGTAAGAGCCCAACAGGCCGCTGAGCGGCATGGCAATCACGCTGATCAACAGAACCCAGTGCACCACCTTTGCAGTCACAGATTGCCACTTGGGCATTGGTGACGCATCCGCAAGAAAGCCTTGGGCCAGTCGGTATCCCACGCGCCACAGGCCAAAAATCAATATCAGAACGCCGACAGCCTTGTGTTTGCCAATCAGAAATCCCTTTTCCGGGCCACTTGGTACAAATTCATGCAGGTAAACGCCGAATCCGAACATCCCGATCATCGCAAGGCCAATGACCCAATGGTTCAGTCGGGATATCATGTCCCAATTCTTACCGCCTGACATCACACCATCTCCTAAGTTTGGTTTCAGAATATCCCAAAATCAGTCGTTTCCGGCCAACCTTTTAAGCATCATACGCAACAGGCGCACTTCTCCGTCGGTAAATTTCTTGGAAACTTCTTTGTCGTAAGCTTCGGCCACTTGGCGCAGGTCTCGATACGCCACTTCTCCGGCTGCCGTGAGGGTCAGAAATTCTTGGCGGCGATCATCCTCTGACCGTTCACGTATGACGAATCGCTTTTCCACTAACTTTGAAACAGCACGCGATATTTTGGTTTTATGTATGCGGGCACGCACCACAACATCGGTAGCCGTCATCCTTCCAAAGGCCCCCAAATGAAACAGAACACGCCACTCGGTACGCAACATTCCGTATTTGTTTTTATACACTTGCTGAAATGCCAAACTGCTTTCTTCGGCCGCTTGATTCAGCAAATACGGCAAAAAACTTTGAAGTTCAAAATCATCATTTGTCGACATTTGTTGTCTCCTTTGGCTTGTTAGTTACAAAAACAACCATTATCAAAGCAACTACTTTCTACTCAGGAGCGCGCGAAATGACAAAACACATTGTTCCGTCGAGAATGACGATCGCCCCGTCTAAGGCTGGCCCGCACGAAGGGTACATGCCCGGATTTGGCAACGACTATGAATCTGAGGTTCTGGAGGGCGCCCTGCCCCAAGGCATGAACTCGCCCCAGAAATGCAACTATGGCCTTTATGGCGAACAGCTGTCTGGCACGGCCTTTACCGCCCCCAGCCACCAGAACGAACGCACATGGTGCTATCGCATTCGCCCATCGGTCAAGCATTCGCATCGGTATGAGAAGATTGATGTGCCACATTGGAAATCTGCGCCAAACGTCGATCCAGATGTGACCAGCCTTGGTCAGTATCGCTGGGATCCGGTGCCGCACACCGACGCGGCGCTGAACTGGGTCAATGGCATGCGCACCATGACCACGGCAGGGGATGTGAACACCCAAGTGGGCATGGCGACACATATTTATCTGGTTAACACATCGATGGTGGATGACTATTTCTTTTCGGCAGATTCCGAATTGCTGGTGGTTCCACAAGAAGGTGTGCTGCGGTTTTCGACCGAGCTGGGTGTGATTGACCTTGAGCCAAAAGAGATCGCAATCATCCCACGTGGGTTGCTCTACCGTGTCGAAGTACTCGAAGGGCCGGCCCGTGGCTTTGTCTGCGAAAACTATGGTCAAAAATTTGAACTGCCGGGCCGTGGCCCAATTGGCGCCAACTGCATGGCCAACCCGCGCGATTTCAAAGCCCCAGTGGCGGCTTATGAAGACCGTGAAGTGCCTTCAACCGTGACCATCAAATGGTGTGGCCAGTTCCACAAAACCAACATCGACCAATCCCCGCTGGATGTCGTGGCGTGGCACGGCAACTACGCACCTGTGAAATACGACTTGCGCACCTATTGCCCGGTTGGTGCGATCCTATTTGACCACCCCGATCCTTCGATCTTTACCGTTTTGACCGCGCCTTCTGGGCAGCCGGGCACGGCCAACATTGATTTCGTTTTGTTCCGGGAGCGCTGGATGGTCGCAGAGGACACCTTCCGTCCGCCGTGGTATCATAAGAACATTATGTCCGAGCTGATGGGCAATATTTACGGCCAGTACGATGCCAAGCCGCAAGGGTTCATCCCAGGTGGCATGTCTTTGCACAACATGATGCTGCCGCACGGGCCCGATAAGAACGCCTTTGAAGGGGCATCAAATGCCAACCTTGGTCCCGACAAGCTGGACAACACCATGTCCTTCATGTTCGAGACCCGCTTTCCGCAACATCTGACTGCATTTGCCGCAGATGAAGCCCCGCTACAGGATGATTATATCGACTGCTGGAGTGACATCGAAAAGAAATTCGATGGCACCCCGGGCAAGAAGTAAGGAATAAAAAATGTCTTTAATGAAATCTTGGGTGGCCTCGGCCAATGACGCCAACCACCCATTCCCTTTGAACAACCTGCCCTATGGCGTGTTCTCGACGATGGGGACTGAAGAATGCTGTGGTGTGGCCATTGGCGATATGATCTTGGACATGGCCGCCGCCGAAGAGGCCGGGCTGATCAAAGTGTCGGACATCGAAGTGTTCGATGCCCCCTATTGGAACGAATTCATGGATTTGGGCAGCGATGCTTGGGTCAAACTGCGTGCACGTCTGGCCGAATTGCTGGCCGATGGCAGTGCCGAACAGGCCAAGGTTGAGCCATTTTTGGTTCCGATGGCGGACGCCGAATTGCACCTGCCGTTGGTTGTTAGTGAATACACCGACTTTTATGCAGGCATGCAGCACGCCAAAAACATGGGCGCCATCCTGCGTGGCTCACCTGACCTGCCCGCCAACTGGCTGCACATCCCGATCGGCTACAATGGCCGCGCGTCTTCGGTTGTGATCTCGGGCACAGATATTCACCGCCCCAACGGTCAGCGCAAAGCACCCGATGCTGAAATGCCGTCGTTTGGCCCCTCAATGCGTCTGGATATCGAGTTGGAAATGGGCGCCATTGTCGGCACACCGTCCGAGTTTGGCCAGCCCATTACTGTGGATCAGGCTGATGAGATGATCTTTGGCTATGTGCTGTTGAACGACTGGTCTGCCCGCGACATCCAAGGCTGGGAATACCAACCGCTCGGCCCATTCCAGGGCAAAGCCTTTGGCACCTCAATCAGCCCGTGGATTGTGACTGCCGCTGCGCTTGAATCTTTCCGCGCTCCAACACCAGAGCGCGAGAAAGAACTGCTGCCATATCTTGATGGCTCAAGAGATGGTCTTTACGACATCGAACTTCAGGTTTTGATGCAGCCCGAAGGCGCAGACAAGGCAAGCGTTATCGGGGAAACCAACTACACCCGTATGTATTATTCGGCGGCTGAGCAGCTTTGTCATCACGCCATTGGCGGCTGTGCGATGAATGTCGGCGATCTGTTGGGATCTGGCACAATCTCTGGCCCATCCAAGACCGAATTCGGCTCGTTGATGGAAATGAGCTGGGCCGGGCGCGAACCCTTCACGCTTGATACAGGCGAGACCCGCGGCTTCATCGAAGACGGCGACACACTCACCCTGCGCGGCAATGCCCGTGGCGATGGTTTTACCATCGGCTTTGGCGACTGCACCGGAAAAATCCTGCCCTCTGTGGCATGGCCAGCAAAATAAGGAACGAAAACCATGGCAAAAGCATTCGCGTCCCAAGGGGACATGACCGAAAAGAAAATCACCTTCGACGAAATCGGTGAGGGCCTTTATGCCTTTACCGCCGAGGGTGATCCAAACTCTGGCGTCATCATCGGTGACGACAGTGTGATGATCGTTGAGGCACAGGCCACGCCACGTTTGGCCAACAAAGTGATCGAGTGCGTGCGCACGGTCACCGACAAACCGATCAGCCACGTGGTTCTGACCCACTATCACGCTGTGCGCGTGTTGGGGGCCTCGGCTTATGGCGCCGATCAGATCATCATGGGCGACACCGCCCGTGCGATGGTTGTCGAACGCGGCCAGGAAGACTGGGACAGCGAATTTCAACGCTTCCCGCGCCTGTTCGAAGGCCACGAGTCAATCCCCGGCCTGACGTTCCCAACCACCACATTCAGCGAAGACATGACTGTCTATCTCGGCAATCGCCGTGTGGACCTGATGCATTTGGGCCGTGCCCACACCGCCGGTGACATTGTCATCCAAGTGCCAGATCAGAACGTCATGTTCACAGGTGACATCGTCGAAGATCACTCGGCTTGTTATTGCGGTGATGGTCACTTTGGTGATTGGGGCAACACGCTCGACAATATCGCGGCCTTTGATGTGGATGCTATCGCCCCCGGTCGTGGCGAAGCTTTGATTGGCAAAGACGCCGTTGAACGCGCCATCGAGAGCACCCGTGATTTTGTCGAAAGCACGTATCTACCTGCTGCCAAAGCGGCCGCGCGTGGAGGGTCGCTAAAAGAAGCTTGGGATGCGGTTCGTGAGAGCTGTGATCCAAAGTTCAAAGACTATGCCATTTACGAACACTGCCTGCCCTTCAATGTGGCGCGCGCCTATGACGAAGCGCGTGGCATCGACACCCCTCGCATCTGGACTGCACAACGCGATCTAGACATGTGGGCGGCTCTGCAGGGCTAAACACCACTTTCTTCGGCGGGAGCCAAGGGCTTCTTTCTTGCCCAAATACTCTCGCCGGAGGCACCCGCACATGACACCCATACGCCACCAATTCCGGCGTGTGGTCAGGAACACGACGCGCAAACACCTTTCATTCGGGAGGAGACCCAATGAACAAGATATTCGAAATTCCGCTATACGCCTACGAGCGTAGCCCGGATCAAGACGCCGAGACACCGGTCCGCCGCAAGGTTGTCGTTGTGGGTGCTGGCCCCATTGGCCTTGGCGCCGCCATCGACTTTGCTCAGCAAGGCATCGAAGTTGTTATTCTGGATGACAACGACAAGGTGAGCTTTGGCAGCCGAGCGGTGTGTTATGCCAAACGGCCATTGGAAATTCTGGATCGCTTGGGCTGTGGCAAACCCATGGTCGACAAAGGCGTTGAATGGAACGTAGGCAAAGTGTTCTTTGACGAACGCCAAGTCTATCAATTCGATTTGCTGCCCGAAGACGGTCACCAGTTCCCGGCCTTTATCAACCTGCAGCAATACTATTTCGAAGAATACATGGTGAACCGTGTCCACGAATTGCAAAAGCAAGGCGCGCCAATTGAAATCCGTGGCCGCAACAAGGTTCTGAAGGTCGAAGAGCATGGCGATCATGCCAGCGTTCTCGTCGACACTCCAGAAGGCCAATACGCTTTGGAAGCAGACTGGCTGGTGGCTTGTGATGGGGCGACATCCCCTATTCGCGGCATGCTAGGTCTGGATTTTGTGGGTCGTGTTTTTGAAGACAACTTCCTGATCGCCGATGTGATTATGGACGCCGAATTCCCAACCGAGCGTTGGTTCTGGTTCGACCCGCCCTTTAACAAAGGTCAGTCCGCGCTGTTGCACAAGCAACCCGATGGCGTCTGGCGCATTGATTTGCAGCTGGGTTGGGACATCGACAAAGAGGAAGAGAAAAAGCCCGAAAACGTGATCCCACGCCTTAAGGCGATGTTGGGTGACGATGTGCAGTTCGAACTGGAATGGGTGTCGATCTATACGTTCCAATGCCGTCGCATGGAAACCTTCCGTCAGGGCCGTGTGATCTTTGCCGGGGACGCCGCGCACCAAGTATCGCCATTTGGGGCACGTGGGGCGAACTCGGGTCTTCAAGACACAGACAACCTGTGTTGGAAGCTAAAGCTTGTCATGGACGGCACCGCGCCGGAATCGCTCTTGGATAGCTATGACTATGAACGCATCCATGGCGCGGACGAGAACATTATGAACTCGTCTCGGTCGACTGACTTCATCACCCCAAAATCAGATATGTCGCGCGTGTTGCGAGATGCGGTTTTGGACCTCAGCGAGGTGCATGATTTTGCCCGCCCATTGGTGAACTCTGGCCGTTTGTCAGTGCCTTGCACTTATGATGGCTCTCCGCTGAACTCGGCAGATGCTTTGGATGGCCCGGACCGCACACGTCCCGGTTCGCATTGTCCCGATCTGCCGGTTGGCGATGGCTATTTGCTACCCAAACTGGGGGATAAATTCACATTGCTGACAATTGATGCTGACGCTCCCGATAAGATCGAGGAAAGCGGCATCACAGTCACACGATTGGCGTTGTCGACCAAGAACGATCCGTCACAAATGCTGAAGGATCGTTATCTTGGGGATGCTGAATCTGGTGTCTACCTGATCCGCCCTGACCAGCATGTGGCAGCCCGCCGTCCAAGCTATGACGATAACCTCATTCGCGCCGCTATCCGCCGCGCGATCGGCAAGGAGTGATCCAGATGTCTGATCAACTAACCCTGACTCCAAACATCGCTGGCGCGGATGACTTCTACGCCGAACTTCTAACCACCCACGAAGGTCTGTCCAAAGCCGACAGCGACGCATTGAATGCGCGCCTTGTTCTGGTGCTGGCCAATCACATCGGGGACCGCGTGATCCTGTCCCAAGCGCTGGCGGCTGCCGCGCTCAAATCAGAGGAATAATGAACATGAAAATCGAACAAATTCACCACGTCGCGTATCGCTGTAAAGATGCCAAAGAAACTGTCGAATGGTACAATAAAAACCTAAACATGGATTTCGTGCTGGCCATTGCCGAAGACCATGTGCCTTCGACCCACGAACCAGATCCCTACATGCACATCTTTATGGATGCAGGTAACGGCAACGTTCTTGCGTTTTTTGAACTGCCGACAAAGCCAGAAATGGGTCGTGATCCAAACACACCAATCTGGGTTCAGCATATTGCCTTCAAAGTCAAAGATCGCGACACGTTGATCGAGTTCCGCGATCATCTGGTTGCCAATGGCGTCGACGTTTTGGGTGTCACTGATCACTCCATCTTCCACTCGATCTATTTCTTTGATCCCAATGGTCACCGCGTTGAGCTGGCCTGCCCAGACCCCGAAGAAGAAGCCATGCTGAAACGCATGGACGAGGTAAAGTGGGATATGCTTGAAGAATGGTCGCAAACCAAACGCGCACCAAAGCATGCTGATTGGCTGCACGCCAAAGAGCTGAAGAAATAAGCTTAACTTCGCAACTATTTTGCAGTACACAAGAACAACCGGCCTTAATGGGTCGGTTGTTTTATGAATTCTGGATGGGCTGATGACTGACACGATCCTCTTTGACTACTGGCGTTCATCTGCAAGCTATCGTTTGCGCATCGCGCTGAACCTTGCCGGGATCGACTATCAGGCCATTTCAGTGGACCTTGTGAAAGGCGATCATAGGTCACCAGAACATGTGGCGCGCAACCCGCAAGGTTTGGTGCCTGTGCTTGAGATTGACGGGCACAGCTTTACGCAATCACTGGCAATTCTAGATTATCTGAATGAAACCAGAGACTTGAAGTTGCTTCCCAAGGACCCTGCCGACGCGACCAAGGTTCGTGCGCTGGCGCATTCGGTCGCTGTGGATGTGCATCCGGTTTGTAACTTGGGTGTTGTGGCGCATGTCTCGCGTCTGTTGCCGGATCAGCCCGAGGCCAAATCCGACTGGATGAAAAAGTTCATTCCACCGGGCCTGCGGGCTTTTGAAAGCCTGTTGAGCCCCTTCGAGCAATCCCCGTATTGCTGCGGTGACACACCGTCGCTTGCCGACATTTGTCTGATGCCACAACTCTACAATGCCCATCGCTGGGGTGTGGATTTCTCTGATTGTCTGCGTAT
>ERZ1046740.890-NODE-890-length-23018-cov-7.711797_pt1 | contig 23018 bp, 23 predicted proteins | sample MGYA00383093_ERZ1046740 | MGnify/ENA primary metagenome ERZ1046740 (study PRJEB29581, sample SAMEA5548363) | metagenome | biome: marine; feature: coastal; material: water | depth 25 m | study: Short-term variability in the microbial, nano- and picoplankton... | reverse complement strand
GAGTAGTTTCTCTTGTGCTATGTATGATTTTGCTATATCGATGGTGGGATATTCGTAAATCGGCTTATCCTAAGGAAATTTAGGCGCCAAGAGAGAGATTTGAACTCCCGTGTTCAGGGAACAGTGGATTTCGAATCCACCGCAATACCGGGCTATGCGATCTTGGCCTGTATGTGCCCGCTCCTACGCGACGGTCATAAGGATGATGCACTGTCCAATATCTATGCAGGTTCACTTAAACGGGCGAGATCACGATTTGAAAATCGAAGTTGAACCAGGTCAGACGGTTCGACAAGTACTTACCGAAGCGAAAATTTTGCCTTCTACAGTTATCGTAAGTTTTGATGGAACAATTCTTCCACATTCTACAATTCTAAGCAGTGATGTGATTCTGCTTGTTACTACGGTATCTTCCGGCGGTTGATCTTACATCAATTGTAGAATGCATCGGCTGAATCAGCCAATTCTGCAACGACATCCTGCGTTTTCTCTGGCGCCATACTCTGCAATTTCATCAATAGATTTGCAGATGTTTCACTAGGTAAAGAGATTCCTAAATCAAACCAATTATCAAGGCTGTCAAGTAATCTCTGGCTCGCCATGATGTCTCCGCTTGCACCTATCGTTGTCGCAATTGATAAGCAAGAATTAATCTCAAAAAGCGGGCCACTACTCGCCAATAATGCAGATAGGCCAATTGCTCCAGAACTTGGCTCATCTCTACGAACATCCACACCTCTAGATTCTAATTCAATTCGATGAGAGGAATTACTTGCAACAATGAATGTTTCCTTTCTTGAAGGTTCACTGCCCAATCCTGCCATTACGACCAATTCACTCACTCCTTGTTGCATAAAGAATTTCATTATTTCATTGGCCAACATTCCTTGGCTATTTGGATCAACTGGTTGAGTTGAACCCGTAAGGGTTAGAACGGTCTTTCCAGTGGCCGACTCTATAGAGGATAAGGTGTAATGTGGGGGGGCCAATAACCCATCTTCATCAAGGCATGCCAAAGGTGGCAGTGATGTATCATAGAGTCTAGCAACTTGTGTTGCTTCGTTAACTGAGTTTACTGCATCGATTGCAGCCTTGCCTACATTGCCTACTCCAGGGAATGCAATTAGCATTAAGCAATGTTCGGGAAGAACGCTATTGCCGTTTCTCCATTCAACAGTAAGAGTCATGAATCGGTAATCCTAACGCGGCGCGTTATAATGTTTGACATTGATTAATGCCGCAGCAAGCAATTTGAAGAGTAAAAAAAGATGGCCGAAAGAAGAAATTATTCTTCTTCATCTATTACTTTTATTTCAGCGCTATCACGCATTTCTTCCAGTGTAGGAAGAGTCGGAAGACCTTGAGGCCAATTAGGATCTTCTACATTGTACATCTTTCTACGAATTTCAGCGCGATGGTCTTCGGGTGACCACTTTAATGGTGCAGCTGCTTGTGCATTTTTCCCGCATGATGGGCAGGTGGTTGACAATGACCATGCATTACATTCTAGGCATTGTTGTAGAATTTGTCGAGCCATTATATCACTCTCTCCAAGCTCTTGCTTCTCCGCCTGCCTTTTGCATTATTTCAATTGCAGCAGTTGTTGCAGATTCCCACGCATTCTCTGCACTCTTGAAATCAGGTGCTTTCAGTTCAATTCTGTATTGAGGTGCCCCATTATAGTGGCATGTAATTTCTATTTCTTCCTTTTCAGAGGAAAAGTTTTCAGCAGCCATTAATGAATCTCGTATTACTGCGATTCCATTTACTGCGTTAATACTTAGAGAAATAGTTCCTCGAACTTCAACAAAGTCTGGAATAATATTTTCAATTGCAACTTCAATGAATTCTTTAATCCATTCACCTTCAAACCCAGCATCTACCAATGAACCTTCCTTCATTGCAGCATCTTCAAAGGCACCGTAAAGGGTAGCAAAGGCTTCGGTCAGTTCTTCTGCGGTTTCAGTAACTTCTTCTTCCGACCAGCCAACTTTCTCTCCAATTACCTTAAGCAACTGGTGAGCCCTCTTTTCGTTTTTCCATTCTTGTAAACGTGCACGTCGTCTCTCTTCTGAAACTGATTTTAGTGATAACTCAAGTGATGACCCATCTTTACGTGTTCGCATTACTTTACAGATTAGTCTTTGACCTTCTCTGACGAAGCCACGAATATTCTTTACCCAGCCACTAGCAATTTCACCAATGAAAATGAACCCTTCAAGTCCTGCGAATTCATCAAATTCAACATAACATCCGTTTTGTTTAACGGTTTTAACAGTGACAACGACCAATTCACCCTCTTGTGGGCTACCGGTAATTTGTCCCTTGCTCATTAGAGGATTCCTCCTCATTCTAGGGTCTCAATGACATTACAGCCAACTAGGTTGGACTTTCCACCAGATGGACTGGTTAGAGTTGCGCCACAAACATCACATGAGATGATAGAGGTGGCACGGGAAAATATTGTTGATTCATTGCTACAGTCGCGGCATGCAACCTTTAGAAAACTACTTGTCATAATTATTCACCTCATCGATCGATTAATTCAAATTTCTTTGCACGCTTACAAGGAGCGTAGTGCGCCTTGCCAGTTTCGGTGCAGCGGAATAGAATATTTACTCTCTTAGTAGGCTTTTCACGGCCATCAGGCTTTGGACGAGGGAAACCTCTGTATCCAGCCATTACCTTACGGAAACGGCGTTGACCCCACTTTAGTTCAGAAGCGCGTCGCTTCTTTACACGCTCTACGGTATGCAGAGTATGCTTACCAGCAGATGGACTGTAACGCATGATTTGACGTGGCATTTTTACCATGATAACACCTTAAGCATCCCGCCCACAAGGGTCGGGTATTTAGCCATGCCGCAATAGTAAGCGTCATAAAACGACGCACTGCAAAGGGATTTGACGGGTATTATTGATAAGGCTGGGGCTTGAGCACCCTGTATGGATGAGATGGTCCAAGCAGCATTGTTGTTTTGGATTCCAGCGCTTGCACTAGTTGTTGGAACAGGAACAGCGTTGTCTTCAAGGTCGCAAAGCATCAAATTATTGTCAAAAATAATTGCTCTTACTGGATTTCTTTTTGTATTGTTAAGTCCAATGACTGTCCCAGAATCGCCATCGAGTGCCGCAGGCCATTTACTCGGATCAATTATTGGTCCATGCGCATTGCTGATTACAGGAATCTATTTACTGGCATTTTCAGGAAATGTGGAAGTTGGTAAATTATCATCAACGGATAGAAAAATTGGTTCAGCCAGCACCTTCTTTGGATTGATTTGGCTTGAGGGTATGCATTGGTGGACTTGGACTCCAATGCTAAATGGAGAAGTGAATCCATACTGGCTAGTATTTTGGCCAACATTCCTCATCTTGTCTACTGGTTTGAGCAGTGGAGCTGCATTCGCATTGAGATACTTAGGTGACTCAAGAGAAAATGAATCCAATTTTATGCTAATTATTTCCTTGTTAACTTTCTCACTTACTGTACTTGGAATGATGCTCGATGGACCTAATATCTCTTCTGAAATTTTTAGAAATCATTTTTGGCTTGCTGCTTCTGATATTTTTGGAATAGGAATTGGCGTTGGTTTGTCAATTCTAGTATTTGCAATGGTAATTTGGATTTACGAATCTAGCCTACCTCCGGTAAACATCTTAGATGAACCCTCAAAACAAGAATTGGCCCAAGCAGCCTCAATAATTGCAAATCACATCGGAGGTGAACAGGAATGAGCGATATTGCGAAAACCTGGAAAGTAATTGTAATGGCGATTAGTTTTCCTCCAATCATGCTGATGATTATTGCTGCATTATTGGGCGATGATATTGGCTCTCAAGCATTCAAGAGATTTGGTAATGCACTGATCACAGGATATACATTCTGTGCAGGCATATTATCTGTCAATATGTTCTTCTATGCAGATTCAAGAAATCGCCCTATGGCGCCGTTATTTGGAATGATATTAGCAACATTAACCGGCGCCATGGTAACATTGTGGCTATTGTCACAAGGTGATCTGTTATTGGAAGCGAATGGTTCAGCAATGGCCCAAGCATTTTCTAACCTTGTGCGAATTTTGGTGTCCTCAATGGCTATGATGATGGCTGTTGTTATTTCAGTGGGTGGAGTATTCGTTGCAATCACTTCAAGGCCAAAGCGTAAGTTATTCGAAGAAGAATAGGTTTGCATTGACCTTTTTGGTAAGTTAGTTTCTCTCCGTCGGTTTCATAAGGAGGAGGTTGGTGGGCTGGCTGTCTAGGTGGTTCTATGTCTAAGGGTACTCCGTCAAGAGGTAAGCGTCAGAAGACTGCTCACATCCGTTGCCGTCGCTGTGGTGGCAACTCATATCATAAGCAAAAGTCTGTATGCGCGTCATGCGGATTTGGTGCCACTGCTCGTATGCGAAAGTTTTCTTGGAATAAGAAAACTCACCGTCCGAAGGCTTAATTTTTTTTCTTTTGAGATTGTGCTTCAAGCGCAATGGCTACAAGCAAGGTTCTCTTGGTCTGTCTAGGGGCAACGGCAATGTGTGGTATTATCGGAGTCGTTGGCCGTCAAGGAACTCATGTAAATCAGTTGATTTACGACGGATTGACCGTTCTTCAGCATAGAGGTCAAGATGCCGCTGGAATAATGACCGATTATCAAGGAAAATTCCGCTTAAGAAAATCAAATGGTCTGGTTTCTGATATTTTTTACAGCCGACATATGTTGCGCCTTCAAGGCAGTGTTGGAATTGGCCATGTCCGTTATCCTACAGCAGGTTCTTCTTCACGAGCAGAGGCCCAACCTTTCTATGTCAATTCTCCTTATGGAATTTCATTGGCACATAATGGCAATTTATCCAACGCTGCGGAGTTAAGAGAGAATCTTCGTGATATTCACATGCGTCATATGAATACTACTAGTGATTCAGAATTATTATTGAATTCATTAGCTGTTGAATTGTATTCGAGGACAAAGAGCCTAAAAATTGATGGAGAGCAACATATTGATGTTGAAACAGTCTTTGGTGCAGTCTCAGGTGTCCATAATACTGCAAGAGGTGGATATGCTTGCGTATCTATTATCTCTGGCTATGGATTATTAGCATTTAGAGATCCAAATGGAATTAGGCCACTAATTTTTGGCAAAAGAGTACAGGACGATGAAACAGAATGGATTGTCGCTTCGGAATCGGTTGCAATTACAGCACTTGGATTTGAAATCGTACGAGATGTTGCACCAGGTGAAGCAATTTTTATCTCAAATTCGGGGCATCTATTCACAAAGCAGTGCTCCGAAGCAGTACTTCATTCCCCATGTATTTTTGAGCATGTATATTTTGCTAGGCCAGATTCAATTATCGACGGAATACCTGTTTACCAAGCACGATTAGCACAGGGTAAAAAATTAGCAGAACGAATTCTTGAATCATGGCCAGACCATGACATTGATTGCGTAATTCCTGTTCCAGACTCTGGCAGAATTGCAGCGCTACAGATGGCAAATTCATTGTCCGTACCATACCGTGAAGGATTCGTAAAGAACCGGTATGTAGGTCGTACATTTATCATGCCTGGTCAAGCGCTACGAGAGAAATCTGTACGCCGAAAATTAAACGCTATTGAACAAGAGTTTAGAGGAAAAAATGTATTATTGGTCGATGATTCCATCGTTAGAGGTACAACTTCGGCAAAGATTGTTGAAATGGCACGTGAAGTAGGTGCGAAAAAGGTATACTTTGCCTCAGCAGCTCCACCGGTAAGACATCCAAATGTCTATGGAATTGATATGCCTGCAGTTAATGAATTCATAGCAGATGGAAGAACTATTGATGAAATCGGTGAAAAAATTGGCAGTGACAAATTGTTCTATCAAGATCTTGAAGATTTGATTGAAGCTACTAACTTAGGTGAAACAAAAATACCGCGCTTTGACACATCTTGCTTTGATGGCGATTATGTTACAGGCGATATTACTGATGAATATTTACAAGAATTACATGATGCTAGAAATGATGGTGCAAAGAAAGAGCAGCATGAAGAAGATGATGTCATTGATATGCATAATGACGATGAGTGAGGTCGATTCTATTGGCACAAAATTCTTGGATACTGCGGTTCGGAGAATTAGGTCTTAAATCTCGGCCAGTGCGAAGGACTTTTCAAAAAGCATTGAGAAGAAACTTAGAACAATTGGCATTAAATTCCAATACTCCAATGATTCATGAGTTAATTCGCCAGCAAGAAATCATTTCTTCCAGTGCTCCGATTGCCGATGTCGAAGATTTGCTGTGTCATATTTTAGGAGTCGTCGCCATTGATAGAGTTGTATTATTGTGTCAAGAAGTCACTCCAAGTGCTGTCGCAAAATCCTACCTTAGCAGAGATGAAAACGTCGGAAAATCAAGAACATTCGGAGTTAGAGTTCGTCGTGTCGGTGAAAATAAAGAATGGAATAGCCAATCATTTGCTGGAGCAGTAGGTGCGGCAATGCTGGGCGAAGATGATTCGCTAAGCGTCAATTTACGTGAACCAGATAGGTGGGTCAAACTGATTATGGAAAGTGATAGAGTCTCCTTGGTAGAAGAAAGAATAAGCGGTGCAGGAGGACTTCCAGCAGGAGTTCAAGGAGATGTCCTAGTACAGATTAAGGATAGAGATGATATGCTAGGAGCATTTTTGATAATGCGAAGAGGAACTCGCTTAATTCCTGTATTGGATTGTGATGAAAAGTACATTGCAATGTTATCAAAATTTGACCCTTTCATCGGTTCTCGTTCTCATGCTAAGGATGAGGTTGGAAAGAGGATTCAGCGTCCTGCATGGGGGGCACTTGGATTGACAAAAGAACAGGCTGCTCCTTTTGTTCAAAAGAGAATAGATTCTGTAAAGACAACGCCATTATCGACATTAGAACCACTATGTGGTTGGACGGAAGAGGAGAAAATAGACCTTCTAAATCACATGGAAAAACCAAGTCTCAATCTATCTCATCCAGATTTGACTTCTTGGATTGATTCCTGAAATCAATCACACTTTGGTGCGGAGAGGTTTTCAGCAATGAGATGTGTGAAGTTGTTATGGTAAGGACACTGACATGCCATCCAAATGCTGTCGGTGGCAGAGTTTTTGCTCTTGCTATGTCTTCAGAGGGTGATGAAGTTGCTTGGTCTGAATCGGATGGCATTGTCAATTTAGCAAAAGTTATTGACAATAGTTTGAAAGTTATTACTACGATTAATGGGCCATCGCGAGTAAATGAAATAGTATTACTAGGTGAGAGATTATTCATTATTGATGAAATGGAAGGGCTACATTGTTACGGTTACGATGGTCGTTTACAATGGACATATGAAACCGGTGCGGGTGGAAGAAAATTACTTCGTTTTGACCAATATTTGGCAGTTTTAGACTCGATTGGTAGAGTTCACTTGGTAAGTGATAATGGTGATGATTATTGCAGTAACCCAGTGCAGAATAATTGTGCATTGATCGCAAATGTACAGGATAAACTTTTCACTGCAAGTGAAGATGGACTTGTAAAATGCATAGTTGAAGGAATAGATACTTGGGATAGACCAAAAAGAGGCGAGTTAGGCGAATCAATAACAGCAATAGGTAATTCTTCGCGTGGAATAGTACTTATCGGAAGGGAAGGTTATGCAATTGTTGCAGGAGATGAAGAGGCATTAGAGATGGAGTTATGGTCAGAGGGAACTCTTGTTCAGAGACATGATATTAATGCGAGATTAACCTCAACCTCAAGCGATGAAAATAGTACTTGGTGTGGCTTTGACAACGGAGATATTAGCAAACTTTCAGATAATAATGAATTAACCAAAATAGTCAATATTCAATTTCCTATTAAATCATTAACAGCATGTGGTGATATGGTAGTAGCAGCTTGCTGGTTTTATTTGTATGCAATAGATGACGAAGGTATTAGGTGGCAAATCGAACATCAAGGAATGCCAGAATATGTTTGTACGGATGCAGAAAATAACCATCTTGTATTTGCTGGAGAAGACCAAAATGATTGGACTACGGAAGAACCAATTGGATTGATTAAATTAAGCGAAGAAATATATGAAATTGATAAAGCCGACCTAGGGCTCTGGTATCAACAAAAATCTGTCACTCCTCAATTATCGGCAGAAGAAATCTATAGAGAAGATGATTCAGTGGCTAATTTGTTAACGGAAGAAGAAAGAAATCTTATGGATAAGTCAGTGGAAGTAGGATTTGATGGATTGATGGAAGACCTTGAGCATGAAATCTCTAATGAAGGATTTGACCAACAAGAAACTCCCGCATCACAATTAATTGATTTGATAGAAGATGGAACCCAATCCATGGCAATGCTCGACGAGGATGAATTATTAGGTGAACTTGGTCAAACGATTAACGAAATAATTCTGCCACAGGCTGATGCGGGGGAAGACAAAGTCATTTCAGCATCAAGTGATGGTAAAATCGTGGTACTATTGGATGGTAGTGATTCATTTGATCCACAAAATAGGATAAAGCAATGGTCATGGATAGAATCATCTGGACGTGAAATTTCCACTTCCAAAAAAGTCAAAGTAAAGTTGTCTAAAGGTAGACATAGCTTTGAGTTAAGAGTTCAAAGCGGGCAAGGTAATTGGACCTCAGATGTTGTTTCTATCATCATAGAATAAGGCTTAATCTAATCAATATGAAACATGGGGGGAACATTATGGCAGTTTCAAAACCGCTGATTGAGAACTACTTTGTTGGCGCACTACAAATGCGCTGTTCTGTGGTTACTGACAGCGAGAGTGGTGATACGATTATTATTGACGGCGGTGCTGAACCGGACAGACTAATCGCATGGATTGAAAATTGGCAGGGCAGAGGTCCAGATTGGTCTTCTGGACCAAGTATTGAGGACTATTCAACTGGAGAATTACCAAAAAGAAAAGTGGTTGCATTGGTAAATACTCATGCACATTTTGACCACAGTGGACACATACCTGACCTGTTAGATAATTATAATGTAAAATGGTACTTACATGAAGATGATTACTATTTGCAAACCCTTGCTCAGAAGTCAGGTCAGCGTTGGGGATTCAATATTCCACTGCCAGCAGTTGCCGATGAAAAGTTAATTGCAGGTTCAGTGATGAGTTTCGGCACGATTGATTTAGAGATATTACATACACCTGGGCACACATTAGGAGGATGTTGCTTACGCTTATTTGTCGATGGTGAAGCAGACCACCTATTCGTGGGTGACACGCTATTTGCAGGTTCTGTTGGAAGAACCGATTTACCAGATACTGGTGGCGATTTCGACTTGCTTTCAAAGTCTATTCATGACAAATTATGGCCGCTTGATGACGAAATAATAGTTCATCCTGGTCATGGACCATTGACTACAATTGGTGAAGAGAAAATGAATAATCCATTCGTTGGTCTGTCGGCACAAAAAGGTGCATACAGTAGAGGAAAATATCTTTGATTATTCTCAACTCATCATTGCAGAAAGCGATGCTTGAAGGACTGGTAAAGCCTCTTCCCAAGTAGCAACGATTCCATAGTCTGCATGTTGGAAAATAGGTGCATCTCCATCTTTGTTAATTGCAACAATATACTTTGAAGAGCGCATTCCTGCGAGATGTTGGATCGCACCAGAAATTCCTACAGCGATGTACAGGTTTGGATTGACGGTCTTGCCAGTTTGCCCTACTTGCATTGAGTGGGAAATATCATCCCAAGTATCAACAGCAGCACGTGATGCACCAACTGCGGCGCCAATAGTGTCTGCGATTTTCTCAAGGTGAGAGAAATTATCAGGTGAACCCATTCCTCTTCCTCCCGAAATAATGATATTTGCTTCTGCAACATCCAATCTAGTGCTTACTCTAGCCAAGAATTCTTCAACAGCAGTTGCCATATCTCCAGTTGCGTCAACAACTGAAACATCAGCGGAGCCACCTTGCGCAGATGCTGCGAAAACATTGGCTCTTACACTGATGACAGCATCTCCTCCAAGACTAACGGTCTGCATTGCTTTTCCTGAAAATATTGGAGATGTCAAATTGCCACCATCGATAGCAACAATATCTTGCACTACTGGGATATTTCTACGGGCAGCAATACGGGCTGCCAAATCCTTTGATTGCGGGTTTGCTGAAGCGACTATTATTCCACTTGGAGCAACAGCCTCGATTGCTGTAGCCCAGCCAGAGGCATCATATGCAGCAAAAAGACCAGATTTCAATGCAATTACTTTGGATATTCCTTGAATTGATGCAGCGGCGTCTGCAATGGATGCATCCGTACATGGCACGATTACTATTGGTGCGGAACCAAGTGCGTTTGCTGCTGTAACTAATTCTGCGGTTGTTGGGTGTATTGTCCCTTTTGCGATTTCTGCGATTACAATTGTTTGACTCATAATATTCACCTCAAATTACGTTTGCCTCATCTCTTAGGAGTTGTGCAACCTCAGCAGCAGCAGCTCCACCTTCGTATGTTTTTCCAGCAGGCTTTGAAGGTGGTAAACTATGAGATACGACTGTGATAGAAGAAGCAGGAACACTAACCGATTTTACATCTACTTGTGCTTTCTTTGCTTGCATAATTCCCTTAACATTTGGTTTTCTAACCTTGAGATTACCTTTGTCACATGAAATCACAGCAGGAAGTGTGACACTAATTCTCGCATTACCGCCTTGAGCAGGTGCAACTACTGATAGATTGTCTGCAAAAGATGCAGAAGTGACATTTGAGACGCTTGCCCATCCGAGATGCTCAGCAAGGCCAGGTCCTGTAGAACCTGCTCCAGTGTCTGCTGCGGACTTGCCACAGTAAACAACATCTGCACCAATTTCAGTGACAGCATTTGCGATCATACTTTGTAAGGAATTTGAGTCAACAAATGACTCACAATCGATACGAACAATATTGTCGACGCCTATTGCTTTTGCATCTTTTAGAACTTTATCCGCTTTAGCGCCTCCAACCGTAATTGCAGTTACCTCTCCGCCGCTTACTTCTCGGTGTTGCAATGCAGTTTCAACTGCAAATTCATCATATGGTGACATTACCATTTTCACTGAAGATAAATCGACTCGGTCATCTGAGATTACAATACGAGCATTGGTATCAGGGACTTGCTTTACAAGGACTACAATATTTGTCATAGCGGGACACTCCTCCCCTATCCAATAGGGGTATACTTCTCCGACTTGGGTAGGATTGATGAACCTTACCGAAGAATATTTTTTCCATTGGGCGAAATGTTTGAAAGCCTTAGTCTATCGCAAGGGTATTCTATGACAGGAAATAATGGAATTGAACCTGACCCAGCAATGCAAGAAGTACTAGCAGCATGGAGAATCTTATTTGAGGAAAACCATGTTGAGGAAATCAAGCGTTTGAAAGGATATGATGAGAGAGTCTTTGGATTGGAAGTTGAGCATTCACTTATTTGCAAAGATGCAGTCCTTAGTCCTGAATTCCATACAAGAACAAAATGGACACTAGAAATTGGAAATATGGTGCTCAATGAAAAAATGGTAATTCATGGTAATGATTCGCGATTAGTGATTAGAGTTGTCAATTTCTCTGAAAACCATCATTTTTCTCTCGATGACATCAGAATGAGGCACCGTTCATCATTGTTCACTTTTGATGTAATCATTAATCCGATTGGTGGGCCTATTGGTTGGATAAAAAAAGCAGTTTATGAATGCGAAGACTGTGAGACTCGTTTTGAAATAAAGCAAAGGTTGGCTAGAGAGAGAGAGGCGCCAAATTTATGCATGAATTGTATAGAGATTTATATGGCAAAGAATAAAGGCAAATGGCCACGAATACCACCAGTAAACTTCAAAATGATCGTTGAGGATTGTTACTATGAGGATATTGAATATCTAAATGCCTTAGAAGTATCTTTTGATAGTGATGGCAATTTGTTGAAATTGGGAGGAGGAAAGTTCCACGGAGTAGTTAACGATGAGTATGTAGGGAACTTAATTCCAGGCTCCATTCACAGAATAAATGCGAAAATAGCAGTTGACCATTTACCTAATCGTAATTTTATTAAAGATACAAGAAGGATAATTTTGTTAAAAATTCATAGCATTGAAGAAAGCCCATTCAATTTCAGTAATGTATCTGAGACATCGATTGTACTAGAAGGCGAAGAATGAAATTAATTGGTTATTTTTGTAACCGTTTCCAATAACTGAGGATTCGCTTCAAAATGTTCGGCAACAGATTGTAATCCCTTAGCCACTCCATTTGCCACACCCATCTTGGCATCGAATGGATGTAATGTTCCATCTTTTATCGCTGCTCTAAATGAGTCTAGGTCAGTCCAGGTACTCTCTTCTCCAAATTTCGGGTCAGGAGTTACTTTGATTTCACCAAATTCTGGCAGTACAATGTATTGTGCTAATTCATAAACAGGAGAATGGTCATCTTCAGGGTCTAGGTATGCTTTGCGGAACTTTTTTTGCAACTGTTTTTGTGTATCATGAACTAATACTGCGCCGGATGGATCTGATTTACTCATCTTATGGTCAAAAGATTCCATACGAATTCCAGTTGCTTTTAGTGAGGATATTATCGGCGTGTGTAAGCAAGTAGGTTTGCTCCATTTCCATTTACTTGCCATATCTCTCATGAACATGTGAGCCTTTCTTTGGTCCATACCCCCTATTGCGATATCAATGTTCATCTCAAAAATATCAGCAGCTTGCATTGCCGGATAATAGAACTTAGACAAATCATGGTCACTCGATGCTTCATCTCTGCCCATTATTGTGAATGTTTTGCGTACCATTGCTAAAGTTGCACCTTTGGAACAGCGTAATACACGTGCCCAATAGTCGCCAGAATCCATAATTGTTGAAGCCCAAACAAAGCGCAATTGTCCAGCCCCATCTCCCTCTTCAGGGTGGCCCAATAATGCTCTGAAAGTATCTTCCATGTATCTTGCAGTAGTTTGAATATGTTCCATGTTACCATTGAATTTATCGTTTATCCAAGCGTGCCAATCTGCTAAGAATATCATTACATTAGTCCCAGCATCTATCATTCTTCGTAGTTGTAATGCAAGAACCTTCCAACCGATGTGGGCTTTTCCGCTCGGCTCAAATCCAACATAACATCGAATGACACCATCGCCACCCATGCTTGTTCCTTCTGCAAGACATTTGACCAAATGTTCGATTCCGACGGTCTCATCTACAAAACCAATAATTGATGCTAACTGCTTTCGCTTTTTTTCATCCAATTCATTTATTTGCGGACATTTCTCAAGGTGAGGGGATAGAATTGTTTCAATATTCATTATCTCACCTCCTTTATGTTAATTATTCTATAGAATATATTCTGATTAGAACATGTCATTTAATTTCTTTACTTTACCTTCACTTGGAGGTGTTCCATCATCTATCAATTGTTGAATTTCAGCGATCATTGAGTTGACAGTAGCTTCTTTCTCAGGAGTCAAAGTCTTTGACATCTGCATAGTTTTTTGAGCAATTTTGATTGCACCCTTAGCCTTTGAAAATTTCTTTGCATTTTCCTTTGCTTTGTCACTTCTTTGCTTTGCATTATATCCTGTTACTTCATCGAGGAAGGAAGACCAACGCTTACGTGATTCCATGGCAATTTCTCTTCCACCATCTGAATCTAGTAAATCTCCAAGGTCTTGTCCCTTCATTTGAGAAACATCAACAGCTAATTTACCATCTTCATCAAAGTATCCAGTTACATTCAGCAAGATTCCAAATGAACCTGTGAATTTTCCATCTGCATCAGCATTAACATTTTCAAAGTAGCCAGCAGCAATCTTAGCCAGTCCAGCGCTTCCGCCCATTTTCTTTAGTAGTCCACGCTTTAGAGCAAATCGTTCCATATGTCAATGGCAGATGCCCATTTGACATAAGGCTCTCCATCATTCCCTTTGAAAATTGGAAGCATTTCAGTAAAATGTTGATACGATGGAGTTTTCATTGATTGACTATTGGCAAGTGCATGCGTGGGCGAATTACCAGTGCAATTATCCTTGTGATTTTGTTGATGCCTGTGGCCATTGCAGCGCCAAGTTCAGTGATTCAGATAAATCATTCATCATCACTAGATGATTTTGATGTCGGAATAAATACTGCCGCAATTTCACCGGATGGGGAGATATTGATACTTGTTGGAAAAGATGGCTATGTGCATCGAATTTCAGCAACCAATCCGATGGATAGAAGCCTAGACATTGAACTGAATGCCGGGGCATCAAGAGATTTCCAAGATGTTGAATGGCACCCGAGAGGAAGTACTGCGCTGATTACCGGCGATAATGGAATGGCGTTAAGATATGATACATATGATCACAGTATTAGCAATGTAAATGGTTCAAATGTAGTAAATGGCTTGGATATGACTTCAGTTGCTTGGAGAACTTCAGGCGATTATGCTTATTTTGGTGCGGTTGATGGAAGCATATGGAAATTCTCAGAAGGCTCAGGTTTTGAGAAATTAGATAGTAACGATAAAACTTCACCAGTAAGTGATATTTCTTGTCATCGAACCAATAATGTTTGTATTGTTGTGACATTAAACGATGGAATTGCAGTCATTGGTAAAGACCACAAAGTAACTTGGTTGAGTAATACAAATTCGGAAACATGGATGGCGGTTGATTGTGCTGACCCAACATTAAACGAATGTGTGGCATTTGCAACTGGGCTAAGAACAAAAGCAATCCAGTTAAATTTTGAAGACGCATCACTTTCATCAGTAAAACAAACAATGATTCTAACCACTCTGGAAGGAGATGTTACTGGTGTCTCAAGAGGAAGTGACTCTACGACATTGATGCATCTTGCTCCATTTGGAATTGTCAAACAGCAACCAATTAGCAGTGAAGCATATTCTCAACTAAATTATTCTGATGCTGAAGAATGGGATGCAGTGGTTGCTGGAAGAGCAATAAAGTTCACTTGGGAAACATCCTCTCGGAATGGATTCATTATTACAGATTATGGCAATATCATTAGTTTTGGGCCGGTATTAGTTGAAGTTGATAACAGTATAATGACCATGTTGATTTTGGGTGCAGTTGCGATTTCAGTACCTGGAGTTATCATTGGATTAATTTTCATGAATAGTCCATTTTTGCAGAGAAAATACCAAGAGCGTAGAGATCGTATTTGGAAAAAGAAACGACTGGCTCAAGAGAATAATAAGAAATGATGTTTTTCATTTTCTTCCATTGTAAGGGGTATGTTGAAGAAGCGGTTGTTATTCGTTATCAATAGGAGTGATTGCTATGGAGCCATTTGAAGGACTTGACTTTTACAATATTGAGAGCCTATTGAGCGAAGAAGAGATAATGATTCGCGACATGGTTAGAGATTGGGTTGACGAAGAAGTCTTGCCAAATATTGAGCAAGCATGTGCAGATGGTATCTTTCCAGATGAGTGGCGAGTGGCCCTTGGTGAAATGGGGGTATTAGGTGCGCCGTTGAAGGGATATGAGTGTCCAGGACTCTCCTATGTTGCCTATGGTCTAATCTGTCAAGAACTTGAGAGAGGAGATTCAGGATTACGTTCTTTTGCTTCAGTTCAAGGTTCATTGGCAATGTATCCAATTTGGGATTTTGGTTCAGAGGAACAGAAAAATTACTATTTGCCAAAAATGGCAAGTGGTGAATGGATTGGTTGCTTTGGATTGACAGAGCCAGATTATGGTTCAAATCCTGGTGACATGATTACAAAGGCAGAAGATAAGGGTGACCATTATTTGCTAAATGGAGCAAAGATGTGGATTACCAACGGTACTCTGGCACAAGTTGCAGTTGTTTGGGCAAAGTTGGATGGAGTAATACGCGGATTCATTGTTGAGAAAGATGATGAAGGATTTAGTGCTCCAGAAATGAAAGGAAAGTATTCTTTGCGTGCAAGTGTAACAAGTGAATTAGTATTCCAAGATTGTAAGATTCCAAAAGATCGAATATTACCTGGAGTAAAGGGACTTAGAGGACCATTTTCTTGCTTAAACAACGCTCGATTTGGAATCTCATGGGGCGCCTTAGGCGCTGCAATGGCTTGTTTCCATTCAGCAAAAACTTACACTCTATCTCGTATTCAATTTGACCACCCAATTGCATCTTATCAATTGGTACAGAACAAGTTGGCTTGGATGTTAAGAGAAATCACAAAGGGTCAATTGCTGGCATACCATCTTGGTAAGAAGAAGGATGATGGTACATGGTTCCCAGAACAAATTTCATTGGCCAAGATGAATAATGTAGACATCGCATTGGAAATAGCTAGAATGGCTCGTGACATGCATGGAGCAAATGGAATCCTTGATGAATATCCAATTATGAGGCACATGGCTAACCTTGAGTCTGTAAAGACCTACGAAGGAACTCATGACATTCATAATCTAATTCTTGGAAGGTACATTACAGGTATCCAAGCATTTACAAGAGACCTTGATTCCTAATCACAAAAGGAATTGAGCAATTCCAATAACCAATCCCAGAATTGGGAAACCTATGTTTTCAAGTTGGCTTCTTGCTGAAGAAATCGCAGTAAGTTCAGTACCCTTTTCTAATCGTGGTTTGAATCCAGGAGATTTTTCACCTATAGCATACAATATTGAATTCTGTAATGTCTTATCGACTTGTGGATCATGAGACATTTCTTCATTTGTCCTTGGCTTGACCATTCCCATTACATAACAAGGGTCTCCAAGTTTCAATCCCCACAAAGTCCATCTATGTCTCAATACCTTTTCATTGGCTATTAGCATAGAGAAAATATTACCAAATAAATTTCCAAGATTATGATGATGGTTACATTCCCACTGTATCAAATGCTCACCAAATTCGTTATTGTTTCTAAAAGAACCAGTTACTATCATTATTCCACCGGTTCCATCGTGTAATGTAAAATCAGTTCCTCCTTCATCAGTTCTAATCGTCCTCCAATGTCTAGAAACCTCTTGACGCATATTTCCATTAGAATCTCTAACCATTCTCCTTTGTTCCACTTCAATTTCATATTTCCAGTTCCAAGATACCAAATCGGCAACAGATTTGGAAAGGTCTCCATCAACATGTAGAATTGATGGTTCATAAATACCATTTCTTACCTGTCCAACAAGTTCTGCATTTCCAACCGCTACTGAACGAATAATTGAGGTAGGGGTGTCTTGCATGGATTGAAGACGTTTCATTGAAAAAAATCCAATTGCCAACCAAATTATAGATACAATCAACATTATTGGAAATTTGTAAAATACTTCTTGTGTATCTTTTATCATGAATAATTGAAGTGTCATTAAGCAGAATGCGATTAACATCGACGTTCCTTGATTTGAAAAAACAGGAGGAATTGGGGTCCCAATTTTGTTTGGATGTTCAGCGATTAATTCTGAAAAGGCATCCGGATGATATCTTTTTTCAAGGTGCCAATCTTGAGGCAATGGTGCTGGAAATACCCATGAGCGTAAATCTTTTTCAGGGCGGTGAATTCTTTCCCTATTCCAAAAAGAAACCAATTCTGTACCCCCCATCTCACTTTGCCATGCAACCTCGTTAGGGCGCATCTTTTTGCGAATATTATGCAATTTTACTTGTAATTGACTTGGGGCTGAAAATCCAACAAGTAGTATTCCAAAAGCAGAGATTATTGGCATCACGATAATTATTCCAACAGTGATGATGGCAATTCCAATGAGAAATAATATCCAACCAAAAATTCCCATTGGCAGCGTAAATCCAAACATGCCGCCATCAAGTTCAACATTTTGCTCTTGCGCGTCCATGAATATGGTTCTGTGGCTTGGTCCTTAAGTTTGACCAGCAATAGTTACATTATACTGCAGGCAGAATCCCTATTTTTGACAGTCCAGTCCAAACAGGGTTGAGGAATTCCGGAAGAATTCTATGGCGAATATACACTGCAGCAGCGAGAGATATCTTCTGTACCTTGTTTAATTTGACTCTCTTCGTGAAGACGTCACCTTGTTGCTTTTCGATTTGTCGGAGTATTTTATCATAGAAAGCGATCATTGCTGCTGGAGAATATCTAGTTCTTCTTGGAAGTAATGGAAGCAATTGCCTCGCTTCTTCCAAATATGTTCTTGCTCTCTTTGCGTAAGCTGAACAGTACGGTTCCCATTTCATGTTTAGTACAACCTTTCCATCAAGTTCAGATTCTGTTAGTCCATTTGCTTCTAATTCGTTTAATGGAAGGTATACTCTATCCCTTGCGATATCTTCTCCAACATCACGAAGAACATTTGTTAATTGCATGAAAATACCCCAAGATTCGGCATATTTTTTCGCCACAGGGTCTTCATATCCGTATATTTCAATGCACATAAGACCAACAACAGATGCAACTCTGTAGCAATAAACATACAATTCATCAAAGGTTCGGTACCTGTTATTGTAAAGGTCATCTTCCATACCTGAAATCAAATCGTCAAAGACAGTACGAGGAATAGAATATCTGTTAACAGTATCCTTTAGTGCAAGGAATACAGGGTCAGTTGAATATACATCAGTATATGCAGTTGATAATTTCTTTCGGAAAAAGAATAACTGAGTTATTTTGTTTAGGTATGCTTCTTGGTCTAAGATTGTCCCTTGTTGTTGCAAACTTTCTAATTGCTCTCGATATGCAACAGCCTCAGGGTCAGTTTCACCCATTCCACCTGGGAACTTGTCAGCCCAATCACCATCGGCAATATCATCTGCTCTACGGCAGAATGCATAGACTGCACACATTGCCAGTCTTTGTTCATCTGGCAAATATTTGAATGAATGATAAAAGTTACCTGCTTCACGCATAGTTAACTCTTCACAGTAGCGGTATGCTAGTTTCAATAATTCAGCAGGAGGCCTCTGTGACCAAATAGGAGCATCAAGGTGAGAAAATGGGTCTACCAATTCATCAGCCTCGCCAACAATTCCAATATATGTAGCACCTTCACGAATTGCCTCCATTGCAGTAACACTTACCGCTTTGACGGTATCTCTTGCTAATGTTACACCGGCTCTTAGCATATCTAAGGTGGTCATTTGGTTGCGATCAATAGCCGAATTATTGGAAGTTGCACCACCCTTTAGGGGGAACATCAAATCCAGTGGTTTTCGGCGTTCTAGCATGTGGCTCACTCACACTGGCCAGTTCATTGGTTAAGAGTCTGACCGTTATCTGACCATTACTTCAACGGGCGATTTTATTCTAATCGAAGTCAAATTACTTTGCTTAATTTTTCAAACATCTTTATTTTTCTTGAGTAAGCGATCTACTCCACCTGGGATTATTAGAGCACGAACTATCTTTCCAGCATATGACTTAATTTCACTCCGAGTGACTTTTATTCGTTCTTCTGGATTCAACACATTACCTGTTCTCAGCAACGTCACAGTACGCTGGCCGATCAGTACCGGCAGCATACAAGATGCCTTGAGTCGAAGTTGCTTATCTGGTAGCATACGAATGTAGTCAACAGCAGCATCTAAATGGTCATTTGTGAGGTCTAAATATGAATCATATAATGGTCTAAAATTATCGATATTAGATTGGTCCATTAGGTCCTCAGGTTTCAGATTATGTTCCTGTAATGACTGCTGAGGGATATAGCATCTACCGAAACGCAAATCTTCAGGAATATCGCGTAAAATATTTATCATTTGTAACGACTTTCCAAATCTAATTCCTTTCTCCAAAAATTCCTCTTCCTTTTCTGAAGGTAAAGAGATTAAATGAGCCAAAGAAATCTTGCTCCAAAATACTCCAACACTTCCTGCAACACGATAGGCATAATCGTCTAATTCTTCTTCTGATTCTAATGCTGAAATACTTCCACCTTCCTTAGCGGTTCCAAAGCGTTCAAGATCGAGAACTTGTCCATTCACAATTATCTCTAAGCACTCTAACATAAGTTTCTGGTCATCCTTACTATAGACTTCAAGACCTGCTACGACATCTTCCACATTCCTAAGTAATTCAGCCTCATCGTTATTGGTTTGAATCTCTGCAATTTCAGAGAAATCAGGTAAAGAGGAGGATCGCCCCTGGGCTACATCATTGTAATCTTTCAAGATATTGAGCAAAACCTCGGTTTTTCCATGTTTAGAATCCGCAATAGTATCGGCAACACGAGCCAGTAGGTATAGCAATCCAATTTGGCCGCGAACCTTCTTTGGAAGATATTTCAGAGTCGGGTAAAACGAGCGGGAAGTTGCCTCTAGCAAGGCGTCGATTTTTGGGTTAATCAGCACCGGCATTTTATCCCCTCATTTTGCCGGAATAGTTCTCTGTTCTTGACCCTGTGGGAGGCAATTGGTATGTATTGCTGATTTAGTGATTGTAGTTTTGTATTATTCGTTAATGATTTTACGGTTTGAGCAAATGTAACTTTGTCCCAAGAGTAAACAATTCACCGTTTCTTAATGCAAGGCTTTAACTTTAACATAGTTAGCCCCTCTACGAGGGGATTGGTATGCAATGTGGTTCATGCGTTGAAGTTATTCCTGATGACAGTATTTTCTGCCCGGAATGCGGTGCTAGACAAGAAATGTCAAGAGCAGGAGGATTCACTTCTCACAATGCAGTAGGACTTGGAGGCCAAGATGTTTCAGGCGGGCGTTCTTTTGGTGTAGTTTCAGGCGAAGCAATCCGTCAACAACGCGAAGAGCAAGGAGGTGCAGCTGGAAATCTTCCTGTAGATATCATGCAACAAATTGCCCATGGAATCCAAAATCAGCAAAATATGCCGCCGGGTAATTTGCCACCACAGAACCAGCAATTTCCTCCTCAAAATCAACAATTTCCTCCTCAAAATCAGCAGTTCCCTCCACAGAACCAGCAATTTCCACCGCAGAACCAGCAATTTCCCCCTCAAAACCAACAATTCCCTCCACAGCAACAGGGATTACCTCCTCAAAATAGGAATGTCATTCCGTCTTCTCTTGAAGGACAAAAAATCATTGATGGTGCAATGCCAACTAAGAATCATGATGAAACTGAAGCAGTAGGATCTATTATTGCCAATAATCCAAGTAAATCTCCAACAGATCAAATGGTGAATCGTTTGGCCGAGGCTGAGAGAGCAATGAAGAATGAGCGCCGTAGTCAGTGGCTCAATATGAATCAAACATCAGCAACTGATGTTTTAGCAAACTTAGGTGCTGAATTGCCCGCACACCTACGTCAAGAACAATCAAATCCAGCTGCAAATATTATGGCTGGAGCAATGGGTCAAAGTGCAGTCGATGGGCCTAGCACTGCCTTGCTGCGTAGAATTTCAGAAGTCGCTATTAGAAGAGTTGCAAGAAAGAGAGGTGTTGCAGTAGAAACTCCACAAACTAGTGCTGAAGATAATCATTTGATAGTGAATGTCACCTATGTTGATGATGGCAGGGTTTTCGATACTCCTGAAGATTTAGCACAAGCATTTGAGCACTCAATTCAGACTGAATTGGCATTGAAAGGATATGACATTACTACTACGTTGAACTTATTTTGTTCAAAGGACGGAACAATCGAGAAACTTATCGGTGATGCAGCCGAAGAAGTCGAAGAAGAAGAAATGTTTGCTTGTGAAATATGCGATGGATTGGTTAGTGAAAGTGATAACGAATGTCCACACTGTGGAGCAATGTTCGAGGATGAAGATTCCAGTGCAGCATCAGGACCACCAGGTCCATCCAAGTCCGGTGGCCCTCCAGGTCCATCCAAGTCCGGCGGTCCATCCAAATCCGGTGGCCCTCCAGGTCCAAGCCGAGGCGGTCCATCCAAGTCCGGCGGCCCTCCAAAGAAATCCGGTGGCCCTCCAGGTCCAAGCCGAGGCGGTCCATCCAAGTCCGGTGGCCCTCCAAAGAAATCGGGAGGTCCTCCAGGTCCATCCAAGTCCGGTGGTCCTCCAAAGAAATCCGGTGGCCCTCCAAAGAAGTCCGGTGGTCCTCCAGGTCCATCCAAGTCCGGCGGCCCTCCAAAGAAATCGGGAGGCCCTCCAAAGAAATCTGGCGGTCCTCCAAAAGGCGGTCCGAAAGGCCCTAAGCGTGGCCCACCACGATGATATTGTGAATCAATTCACTGTAATTCGGCATTCAATTATTTTCATTCAGAAAATAATCAACGAAGACCAGCATCTTTCAGAGCTTGCAGAAGAACTGAACCAATTTCACTTGGATCATTTGCGCATGCAATTCCTGCTTGCTTGAATGCCTCAAACTTTTCTTCAGCAGTTCCCTTTCCACCAGAAATAATCGCTCCTGCATGTCCCATTCTCTTACCAGGAGGTGCTGTAGAACCAGCAACAAAGCCAACGATTGGTTTGCTAACATTTTCTGCTGCAAATGCCGCAGCTTCCTGTTCAGCATTACCGCCAATTTCGCCAATCATTACGATTGCAGCGGTTTGCGGGTCATTTTCAAATGCAGCAAGACATTCGATAAAACCAGTTCCATTTACAGGGTCTCCACCAATTCCAATGCAGGTTGATTGTCCTTCATCAATGCTCATTGTTTGGGCAACTGCTTCATAAGTTAATGTTCCAGATTTTGAAACGATTCCAATTCTTCCTTTTGCATGGATGTGGCCTGGCATGATTCCAATTTTTGCACCGCCAGTTTCACCAGGTGTGATGATCCCTGGACAATTTGGTCCAATCAATCTGATTCCCGGTCGATTGTTTACGTATGCAACAGCCTTTACCATGTCAAGGGTTGGGATTCCTTCAGTAATACAGATAACAACTCCTTCACCTTTGACCGAATCAAAGGCTTCAGCGGCCTCCATTATAGCTTCAGCAGCAAAAGGAGGGGGTACGTAAATCACAGTAGCATCAGCATCGGTTGTAGTAATAGCCTCGGTCATTGAATCCCATACAGGGTACTCTTTACCTTCAAGTTCAACGGTTTGGCCACCTTTTCCTGGTGTGCATCCACCAACAATTTGTGTTCCATATTCAACCATTTTCCCAGCATGGAACATACCCTGTTTACCTGTAATTCCTTGAACTAGTA
>ERZ1046740.889-NODE-889-length-23058-cov-4.972743_pt1 | contig 23058 bp, 26 predicted proteins | sample MGYA00383093_ERZ1046740 | MGnify/ENA primary metagenome ERZ1046740 (study PRJEB29581, sample SAMEA5548363) | metagenome | biome: marine; feature: coastal; material: water | depth 25 m | study: Short-term variability in the microbial, nano- and picoplankton... | reverse complement strand
TCAAGGCCGGCCACGAGGTTACCGTTTTCGATCTGGTGCCCCAAGCCTGCGCCGATATGGAAAGTGCTGGTGCGAGGGTTGCACCTTCAGCTGCCGAAGCCGTTGTCGGCAAAGGCTATGTTGTATCAATGCTGCCAGCGGGCAAGCACGTTGCCAATATTTACCTGGGTGAAGAGGGGTTGCTATCGAAGCTGGACAGTGCCACGACTATCCTGGACTGCAGCACTATCGATGCGGCCACCGCCAGGCAGGTGGGCGAGGCGGCAAGCGCCGCCGGCATCGGCTTTATGGACTCGCCAGTATCCGGTGGTGTTGCCGCCGCCAGCGCTGGCACACTGGCCTTCATGTGTGGCGGCCCCGCCGAGGTCTTCCCCAAAGCCGAGGCTCTGTTGCAAGGCATGGGTAAAAATATTTTCCATGCGGGGCCGGCCGGTGCAGGTCAGGTCGCCAAGGGCTGCAACAATATGCTATTGGCAATCCATATGTTGGGCACCTGTGAAGCGCTGGAAATGGGAGCCCGCAACGGCCTGGACCCCAAAGTGCTGTCTGAGATCATGTTAGCCAGTTCCGGGCGCAACTGGTCGCTGGAAGTTTACAACCCCTACCCGGGTGTCATGGAGACAGCACCTGCAAGCAACGACTATAAACCCGGCTTCATGGTTGACCTCATGGCGAAGGATTTGGGGCTGGCGATGGAAATCGCCAATAACTCAGGTGTAGATAACCAAATGGGTAAACTCGCCCAGGCCCTCTACGAACAACACCAAAGTGCGGGCAACGGCCAGCGAGATTTCTCCAGCGTGCTGGAGAAGTTACGGAGTCAGGTCTAGCATTGTAGTATCCGCGCACTTCTATACCGGCCCATCAGGGAGCCCGATTATCCCAAATACTACAATGCTAGACCTGACCCTGTGGGAGGGTGCCCATGCCTTTAGCGATAATTTGCAGCATTATTTCATCAGCGCCACCGCCAATAGAAACCAGCCTCCCGTCGCGGAATAACCGTGCTACCGGATTGTTCCACATAAAGCCCATGCCGCCCCAGTATTGCAAACAACTGTCGGCGACTTCACGGCTTAAGCGTCCTACTTTCAGCTTTGCCATCGAGGCCAGTTGGGTAACATCTTCGCCGGCAATGTAGTGTTCCGCTGCTCGGTAAAACAGCGCGCGCAAGGCTTCTATTTCGGTTTGCAATTCTGCCAGTCGGAAATGAACGACCTGGTTATCGAGGATAGATTTGCCGAAAGCCTGCCTCTGACGACAGTAGTCGATGGTTTGCTCTATGGCGATCTCTAGTGGGCGCAGGTTACTGATAGTGGACAGGCGCTCTTCCTGAAACTGTTTCATCTGGTAGCTGAAGCCCTTGCCTTCTTCACCAATCCGGTGGCGTTGGGGTACGCGCACGTTATCGAGATAAACTGGCGGAGTGGGGAAAATTTTACAACTTTTCACGACCGCATTTTGCGTGCAATGGCAGAATACCCTACGAAGTTCTCAGAGAAAAGCTACAATGACAAGCAGACAGACTGTCCCGCAAGGTATGAACCATCACATGTTTTAAAGTTAACAACATCTCGATTAGAGCAGGCCATTAATGAGCTGGCCCTGGATGTCATAGCTTATGATGCTTTTCCGATGGCTATTGCCGATGATGGCAGTGGTTATCGTGAGGATTATATTTCCTCTCTGATGCCTCGTTATCTCAATAATAGAGCCCAATCAATATTCGGCGGGTCAGACGAGGTGCAGCTTAATATCATAGCCAAAGCAATCCTACGCTTATAATCAACGGGTCAGGTGCCGCTAAGGGTTTAGCCGGATAGGTACGCAAAGGAGAAATTTGTCACTGCCGGCCGACCCTAATTAGTGGCCATGCCGTAACGCTCTTCCCACTTGCTTATGATGGCATCATAGGAGCCGTCTTTCTTTACCTCGGTCAGGGCCTTATTGAACGCGGCAATCATGTCCTGGCTGCCGGCCACTTCGCGACTGGCGGCGACGTGTCGTTCTCTACTGGGCAAGCTCATTGGTACAACCTGTACCTGATTGGCTCGATCGGACAAGTATTCATGTAGCTGCATTTTTAGGGTTCGACGGTCTCCGATCACCAGGTCCAACTTGCCTTGCAGCAGTTTCAGGAGGTTCTGGATGAGGTGGTTTTCCTGCACCAGTACCAGGCCCTGAATTTGCTCGAAGTCTATGCCATACCCGTAGTCAGTCTGGACCCCTAGACGCTTGCCGGACAGGTCCTGCAGGCCACGGTAGTTGCGCGGATCATGAAGCGCCTTCACAAGGATAAGATCCCCATCCAGATAGGGCTCGCTGAAGATGAAGTCCTTGTTGCGTTCCTCTGTATACCAGGCGACGGCCAGCGCATCGTAAACGCCTATCTGTGTTCCTTCCACAGCCTGGGACCAGCGCTCGATCTTAATGTCGGGGGTATAACCAGTGCGTGAATAGATATGTCTGACCAGTTCGAGGGCAAGACCCTGTTCCGGCAACTGGGCGTCGACATATGGCGGGGATGTCGATGCCATTAGCCGAACTGACTGCTCTGCGCTAACGGCATTACTTCCTAACGCGAGGGTCGCGATGAGTAACAGGATAATTCTGGACCTGGGCATGTAAAAACCTCTCAAACAGAAAACAGGCAGTAAAAAACCCGACCTATAGTACAGCAAGTGAGCTGAAAAATGGGTATTTCCAGCCCAAGTTATCGATACCCACCTACTGTCGCCAGAGAATACCTTTGTGCCGGCATAGACATCACAGAATTAAAAAGATGTTGTAGATTGATGGTCAGACAATAAACAGGCAATCAGGATCTATATGAATACCGAAACAGGACCTCTTGAAAGACTGCAACACGAACCAATGAGCGCTGGTCAATGGTATGTAGTTGCTATCTGCATAGGTATCCTGGCGTTGGATGGATATGATGTTCTGTCCATCGCATTTGCAGCGCCTGGAATTACTGCAGAATGGGATATCTCCAAGGCCACACTGGGCGTGGTGCTTTCGCTCGAATTGATGGGAATGGCGCTGGGCTCGATTATCATGGGAGCCCTGGCAGATAGCCGCGGGCGCCGACCAACATTATTGCTTGGCCTGGTAATTTTGACCGCGGGCATGTTGATTGCCGGAATTGCGCCCAATGTGTACGTTCTTGGGGCCGCCCGCGTATTCACAGGAATAGGTATTGGCGGGCTTTTGGCAGCGGCAACGGCAACATCATCGGATTTTTGTAATGACAAAAACCGCTCACTTGCGGTGGTGCTGGTGGCAGGGGGTTTTGCTTTTGGTGTCTATCTGGGCGCGACCTTCCTGGCGCCCTTGCTCAGGGAGTTCGATTGGCGCGTTACTTTCTATCTGGGAGCCTTCTTAAGCCTGATTTTCATTCCGTTGGTTTACTTTCTCGTCCCTGAAACCATCACCTTTCTTGAGCGAAAACGGCCGGATGATGCCCTGGAGCGTATACAGAATATCATGAGGCGGTTGGGTCACCCCGTGCCTGAGAGCCTGCCTGCTAATGAGGCTCGAAATGCTGAGCCGGTGGGTATAGCCAGTTTGTTCAAGCCTGGTTTGGCCCCCATTACCTGTATTTTGCTTTTCGCCTATTTGGGTAATGTGGGAACCTATTATTACTTCGTAAAATGGATTCCTACGATCGTCTCGGACTTTGGATATTCCACCTCTGAGGCAACCACGGTTCTAGGCATTATTAGTCTGGGGGGTGTGATTGGCTCGGTAGGACTGGGCATTATTGCCAGGTTTTTGCCGATTCGGCTTTTGATGTCGCTCTGCCTGATCTCAGCAGCGACAGGTGTCGCCGTATTCCCTTACTTCACCGAGACGCTGGAGAGCATGAAGCTCATTGGGTTCATTACAGGTTTATTTATTTTTGCGGCGATCTCTGGCTTTTTTTGGCCTCTTTGCTATTTCTTACCCGTCCTCACTTCTGGGCTCCGGTTCCGGTCTGGTGTTGGGAGTTGGTCGCGGGGGTGCGGTACTAGGTCCAATGATTCCCGGGTTCCTGTTCGCAGCAGGTATAGTGCTGGAGAATATAGCCATTATAATGGCGTCAGGCTCGTTTTTGGCTGGTCTGGCGGTGTTGTTTTTACGACCGCAGAAAAATCGAGAATGAAGGGCTGTGCCTGGTGACAGCCCGGCTTGGACGGCAGCTGGCAATGCCGATAGCCCTGTGCAACCTGATAGTATTAAAGAATCATGAATATGACATGTACACGTTTTAAACCAGCGTCTTGGTAGTTCCGTCGCCTACCGGATCGCAAAGCCAACTGGGCTGCCAGTAGAGTGACAGGCTCTAGCCGCACGCGTTCGCCAGTTGCCATACAAACCTCTATCCGCATTTTGATAGCCACGTTGGGACTTATCATGGCGTCCTTCGTTGCTGCGGGCATACCCGAACAGGCCAGGCTCGCTGTGCAACAGGCAGTTGCCGAGGGGGATACTCCTGCAATGGCGCTGGTGGCACTGCGTAACGGTCAGCCCTGGTTTGAGGTAGCGGCAGGGTTGGCCGACCCCGACGCAGGTGTGCAAATGACGGTGGACACGCCCGTGCGTATTGCCAGTGTCAGTAAACCCTACGTTGCGGCAACACTATTGATTGTGGCGGCGGAGCAGCGACTGGGTCTCGATGCGCCTATCAGCGGACTGCTTCCACCCCATTGGCGTGTCGCATTGCGAGAGGGCGGCTACGACCCTGCGAGCATCACCCTCGATCACCTGCTTACCCATAGTGCTGGATTTCCAGACCATGCTGATTCCTGGCGCTATAAACTTATCTCTTTCATGGATGAGGACCGGCAATGGTCGGCCCTTGAACAGCTCGAGATCATGATCGCTATGGGAGAGCCGCTGTTTGAACCGGGTGCCCAGTATCATTACTCCGATACTGGCTACGTTTTGCTGGGCGAGATTATTGTCGGCCTTGTTGAGGAGCCGCTGGCATCTGTTGTTCGACGCCGCACACGTTTTGCTGAACTGGGCCTGTCGCGCACTTGGTGGGAACGTTTTGAACAGGCACCTGCAGGAGCCTTGCCCAGGGCCCGGCAGTTTATCTACGGTTTCGATGTAACAGGCATTAACGCCACCGCCGATCTGTATGGTGGTGGTGGATTACTGGCCTCTACCCATGACATGGCGGCTTTCTTTGCCGCTTTGTTTGCCAAGGAGCCACCTGGCGGTTGAGTGTTCCTGCAACCTCAGCTGCAAGCGCTGATGCTGGCCGATGATGCCACGCCGGCCGATTACACTTACCGCCGCGGCATCGATGTGTGGCGCCGGGATGGCACCTTGGTATACAGCCACGGTGGATTCTGGGGAACAGCAGTCAATCATTATCCGGAACACGGCATTACCCTTGCGGTCACCGTCACTGAGCAAACCGGGCGCGATTCAATGTATCGCCTGTTGAATTCGTTGATTGCAGTTCTGGGTAGGGCGGGCTCACAGGGCAGCAAGCCATAGAAAAACAGGGACAGCCCACAATTTAGAATTTAGTGGTCTGTCCCCAATTAATCTGGATGAGCAAGAAGGGACAGAAGAGCAAGGGTTTCATCTGTCAGGATCTGCTGCTGAGTCTCGCGGCTTATGGCAGCTTCACCATCCTTATCCTGAATGCCATACCAGCCAAACTGGGCGTGATTGCCACCTGCAATCTCAATATGCCGGGTATGGCCAGGTAGCAAATGATTGCGCATTGCCACTTTTTCCGGCGTCGACAGGCCATCTTTGCTGGCAGAAATTGAAATCACAGGAGCGGGATGATTCACCAGTGAGGTACTTTCCATAGGATAAGCCGCCACAAGCAGTAAAGCATGATCGGGCTTGCCCACTGCATACTTAGCCGCCACTACACCACCGAGAGAGTGTCCGCCGACGACATAATATTGGCAGTGGGAAACCGCTTGCGTATCGGATTTTACAGAATCCGCAGCATCAGTATCCAGGATAGCCAGATCGAAGGGAGACTTAATCAGGAAACTGGTAAAACCGGCGTCTGCTACTCTCTGGAGGAAAGGACCGTACGCCATTGGTTTAACCCTGCCTCCTGGGTAAAAAATCAGGCAGCTGTTTGCAGGGAATTCGACTGTAAACTGATAATAATCATCGGCCTCAACCAGGCGCTTGCGATCAATCAGGCTATTGACTTCACTCATAGGCTCATAGCTACAGGCCGCCAAAAAAAACAGGCCGGTAAAATTGGAAATAATTTTCGAACAGTTCTTCACATTGTCTATAGAGGCTTGTTTGTTCAATGAGCTTGCTGATTGCAATTTAAAGTCTGCTAGATGTTAAACCAGGGCGACAATACCAGATCCAGTTCTCCTTCGTATTGTAGTATATGCCTGGGTTGGGGTTGCACAAACCTGGCCCAGTGTGTTTCGTCGCTGATTGAGAAATCTCCAGGCGGAATTATGTGAACCTGGGCATCGAACAGGCTAGCGTTATACCAGCTGCGGTCACAGACGCCGTTACGCCAGTAGATGTAATCGTTGGCGGCGATCCATTCATTGGCGACTTCGGCGACTGGGTGTTTGTCGTTCAACTGTAAGGTAGAGCTGAACAATCCGCCATCTACAGACGCCACTGTGGATTTTATGATCCCATCCACCATGACATGTTCCACTCGGTCGGCCCGGGTGAAAAAATTGACCGGGTCTAATGATCCCTTGCCAGCACGCGCCTCAAGTACCATGTAACGAGGTATTCCCTGACTGTCCGCGATGTAGGTTGACCATTCGGCTCTGGCTCCGCTGACGACACCGCTAACCTCGTAGATATTTAGGGTTAATAAGAGTTCCGGATCTTCACCTGCAAGGCATCTTATGGGTACTGGTGAAAAGCCATCGGAAAGATTGATGTAACTGACGAATTCCTGAGCCATTTCGTGCTTGATTACGAAGTTGATGTACACAGAGCGGGGTTCTGCCGACACTGTGAAGGTAAGGCTTGGCTGATATTTGCCAAACAGTATCATCACGGCATCGCGCAAGGCCAACTGGGAATACATAAAGCGCTTCAGAAAGCGCAACCGCTTGCGCGACGGATTGGTCTCCTCCAGCATTTTCAACTCCTATTTCATTTGGTCTGTTTCGAAGGATTACAAGGTTTGGATGGGAATATTTCATTGATCTGGAATCATTTATACGCGAATTGCGCATTTCATTTCCCTGAGGATGTAGAAATAGTTAGGTGTGTTGACAACTATTGGGTAGAGCCTCCACTATCAGTCATGCGTCTGCTTGTGAGGACGCGATGCCTTATGCAATGGTAGATAAGTAACCTAAACGAGTGTGTGCACAGGGGAAGGATTATCATGTCAATGCACTATGAGTTTGAGCACGATGCCCAGAGCGTTTTCAACCTGCTTACAGACCCTGAATTTTTGGTAGATCGCTGCCTGGATATGGGTGAACTGGAGGCCAGTTGTGAAGTGGAGGAACAGGAGGGTGCCACAGTAATTAGCCTGACACGAAGGCTGAAGAGGGACTTACCTCGCGTCTTCGCAAAAATGCTGGACCCAGAACAGACCATGCAAATGACCGAGAAGTGGCAGCCAGATGGTGAGGGAGGCTGGAACGGTGACTACACGTTTGAAATGGTAGGTCAGCCAGTTTGTATCCGGGCCGAATTTGAACTCTATCCCACCGACACAGGTTGTTGCTATATCATTGAGCATAAGGTTAAGGCGAAAATACCCCTGATAGGTGGAAAAATAGAAAAATATATTGGCGGTCAGGCCGAAGATGGCTGCACCGGCGAGTTGAATTACGCCCAGGAGAAACTGGGTTAATGCCACGGTAAACCCAGCGGGGCCCTTCCAGCTATTGGGGCCGTTGTGATAGTAGCAGCCATTCAGACCCTGCGGATTGCTACCCCTTATTTTTGCGCACCATCGCGCAAGGTCCGATGCGCTACTTGCTTAAGGATAAAGCTTGTCAACCGGGGCGAGAGCCGGTTTGAGTAATACGTCATCCAGGATTCCGGAGCGACAGGGCGCAACGGGGTATTAAGCCTTACCGCGCTGAATACGGCCTTGGCGACCTTTTCAGGACCAAAGGTACTCTTTTCATGTTCCTGGTGAATTCGATCTGCGATACCAGCTTCGTATTCTCCACGAGAACGCATATTTGCAGTCAGTGAGGTACGAACAACCCCGGGGCACACAACGCTGACACCAATATTGTGATGGCTGAGGTCCTGACGCAGCGAATCGGAATACCCGACGACCGCGAATTTGGTCGTGGAGTATGCGCCGAATCCTTCGAGGGCGGCAAAACCCTCCATAGAAGCTATGTTGACAACATGCGCAGCACGTTCTCGGGCAATCATGGCAGGACAAAAAGCATCACAGAAATGTATAACCCCCATCAGGTTAACACCAATAATAAAATCCCAATCCTCTGGGGAGGTTTCAAGAATATCTGCCGCGATTGCCACTCCCGCGTTGTTGATGAGAATGTCCACGGCATCTGTGCTGCGATGTACCAGATCTGCGAACTCCTCCACCTCCTTACGTTGGCTTACATCTACGACCGATGAAATGACATCAACTTCATAGTCCTCTAGTAAGGCACATGTTTCTTCCAGTTGCTCGGGATTAATATCGCAAATTGCCAGGTTACCACCCCGGTCTGCTGCGTCCAGGGCAATCGCTCGTCCTATTCCAGCGCCCGCGCCGGTGACGAGAATCCAGCTACCATCCAATTTATTGACCTTCACTTTTGTCCCCGTTTTGGAGCCGACTTGCGTTTAACCTTAACCTTAACCTTAGCCTTAGCCTTAGCCTCGGTCTTGGCCCTAGTCTTGGTTTTAGTCTTAGCCTTGGTCGCAGGCTTTTTCCCGGCTTTGCGCTTGGTTTTGCAAAGCGCCATGTACTGCTCTAGACCGTCTTGGAGGCCAGCAGCGATAGCGTCGTGATGCGGCAGCAGGTCTGGGTCAACCATGATTCCGAAATCCATGTTCTTGTGGTAACTGATGCAGGTAAAGTTGACTCCCATTCCTGCCGTCAGGATTGATATCGGGTACATTTTTTCCATTCTCGCCCCGGCTAGATACATGGGTACAGGGCTGCCGCGCACATTGGAAACAATCAGGTTCGCGCCCAGCATTTGGGCTGCCTGGTCTTCACGCAGTGATTCCATCAGAGTGCTTACAAGAATGGGGGGCATCATCTGGAATAACTCAACCACACCTTTAGCGCCACTATGGGCCTGTTCTTTTGCTTGTTCAGTGTCCAGGTTGATTGCTTGCAGGCGCGCCAGAGGGTCGTCCAGATCTGTAGCCAGGGTAACTGTGGTAGTCGTGACCTTATTGCTTAACTGCTCATCGGCCTCGGATCGTAATGACACCGGAATGTTGGTACGCAGTGATGCCTCCGGGAGTTGCGAATACTGCTGGAGGTAGCTTCTTATGGCACTGCTGACTACGGCTAAAACCACGTCGTTCAATGACACGCTGAAGTGGTCTTTTATTGTCTTCATGTCAGATATCGGCAATGAACAGATTGCTACAGCCCGCTCGCTGCTAATGACGCCATTAAAGGACGCATTGGGCACTACAGCTTGTTCCTTTCGGGGGTTTCTCGGCCAAACCAGTTGTTCCATTATTTTCGGACGAAGAATATCGTAGACACCTTTGGCCGCATCGCGGGGCAGTCTCGTCAAGTGTTGCCATGCCTTTGACGATTGCTCGGGATAACTCGGGACTGCGCCTGCCAGGGCCTCGCTAATGGAGCTATCAATCGTTTTCTTAGCGGGTTGGTCGGGATCAAAATCGCCGATTATCTCAAGCATTTTGAATGCGCCCTCGCCATCCATCATGCAGTGGTGGAACTTCTGAAAGTAGGCATATTTCCCACCTTCCAGCCCTTCAATCAGCCAGATTTCCCATAGGGGTTTGCTGCGGTCAAGGTGTTTTCTGTAAAGATGGGCAGCGACCTCAGTCAGGCTGGCGTCGTCGCCTGGCTTGGGCAGTGCAATATGTTTGATATGGTGGTCGAAGCTGAAATTTTCGTCTTCAACCCAGTAGGGTCTATCCAGACCCAGTGGCACCGAGTGAAGTTTCCAGTGAAATTGAGGTATGAGGGCGATTCTCTCCATACAGTACTGGCGGAAATGTTGGTAATCGAAATCGGGGCGCTCGCTGCTATCGAGTACGATCAGCAAGCCCACATGCTGATAGATGTTGCTTGTCTCGCCAGCGACAAACATGACATCTTCCTTGCCCAGTTGTTTGATTAATGCCATGTTGCCTATTGTCCCCTGCTATTGTGCCAGCCGTCGTACCTGTGGCATGACTTCGATATTGCATCCTAGCAATTCAGGAGGAAGAGACAATCAGACCTGACTGTTTACTTGATGTCGATCATGATTAGCGGTGCCGCGTTTTAATAGCACCGGCAGAACTATCTGTTACAGATAATGTGGCGAATTTGCCCTGATATAAAGCTCCGTTTCCTTGTTATCGCTTAATCCAGGCGGGCACCGCCATCGACATTAATGGTCTGGCCGGTGACATAGCTGGCATCCTTTGAGCACATAAAGGAGACCACCGAGGCCAGTTCCGAGACATCGCCCTGGCGTCCCATCGGGATGAAGTTTTCCAGTTCCTCTCGGAAGGAACCGTCTGGTAATTGATACTTCTGTGTAGTTCTGGCGATGGTGCCGTCCATCATGTCGGTGTCGTGTGAGCCGGGGCTGACACAGTTAACCCGGATGCCTGTATTGGCTAATTCCAGGGCTAACTGCTGGGTGAAGCCGATAACCCCAAATTTGGATGCACAGTAAGCACCGTAATCCTGCAAGCCTACCCTGCCGGCCAAAGAGGCGATCATGACGATGGCGCCCCCGTTGTTACTGTCGCGCATCAGGCGGCCGCCGTATTTACTGACCAGGAACACACCGTTTACGTTGACATCCATGGTCTGGTACCAGGTGTCTTCATCGGTATCGAGTATGGCAGAGGCGCCCGCATTACTGGGCACACCGGCATTATTGACGATAATATCAAGTCTTCCGAATTGGGATGCTACTGATTTGATCATTGCCACCACCTGATCTCTTTGGGTGACATCACATTCCAGGGCCAAAGCCTTTCGGCCCTTTTGTTCAATTTCTTTAGCCAGCGAATCAATACCCTGCCAGCCGATTTCCTGTTCATGAACCGGATAGGACGCGGGCGCGCGGGGGCGCCCACAGATGACAATGTCGGCGCCGTCATCTGCCAGCCGCAGGGCAATGGCACGGCCAATACCCCGGTAGCGGGCGGCACCGGTTACCAGGGCGACTTTTCCCTTCAGTCCTTCTGTGTTGCTCATGTGCTATTCCTTTGGCAGTAGTAGTCGGTACAAGTTGATTTTTTAGCGAGCCAATTATTGTTATGGTTGTGAGTATAAGGGCTGTGTACTGTGCACGCATATAGAAGGTAGAAAAATGGATTTGAACTTACAGGGCAAGCGCGTCATTTTGTCCGGGGGAAGCCGTGGCATCGGGTTGGCGATTGCTGGGCGATTTCTGGATGAGGGAGCGCGTGTGGCTTTTTATGCCAGGGGCGAGGAGGGTGTTGATCACGCGCTGGTCGAGCTTGGCAATAAAGGAGAGGTTTACGGTGGTGCCGTGGATGCCGCAGATCACGGGGAAGTGCGCGCCTGGGTGGAACGAATGGCGCTACAGCTCGGTGGCATTGATATTGTGATTAACAATACCAGCGCGTCGGCGAGCATCGAATCGACTACACAGGCATGGCGTAACAGTTTCAATATAGATTTGATGGCGGCGGTCACAATGAATGAAGCCGCCTTACCGTATCTCCAGCAGTCAGACGCGGCGGCGATATTACAGGTAGCCACAGTCACCGCTTTTGAGCATCACGATATGTCCGTGTGCCCAAGTTATGGCGCGATCAAGGCCGCTACCGTAAATTATGCGGCCCAACTTGCCCAGAACTGGGGTGATAAAGGCATTCGCTCGAACTGTGTGTCACCCGGGCCTATTTATATTGAAGGTGGCGCTTGGCACGGCATTAAGGAACAATATTTTGAGCTCTATGAACGTGACCGCCTGGCCCATCCATCGGCGCGGCTTGGCAGTGCAGATGAGGTCGCGAACGTCGCAGTGTTTATCTGTTCCGACGCTGCCAGCTGGGTAAATGGCGAGAATGTCGTGGTAGACGGCGGTTTTACCAAGCGCGTTGGTTTTTAGCCGTTAATGCAAGATAAAGTTTGCGGGATGTTTGACTACCTTGGAATCAATAAAGTGATAATTCATTGCCCATGGCAGGGCTTATAGTGTCGCCTCAACAGGAATGGTTTTTGATTCATGGGCTGTTTGCTGCTGAACATACTGCTGGTTCTGCTTGTTTAGACGCCCGCTTGAAGCGCTCTAGTGATTTCTCCAGACACGCCGATGGTCTGGGCTTGAGCTCTTACCAATGGTTAGACGGTGGCGACAGGAAAATGGCCAACCGTTTTTTACGTAGATTGCGAGGCACTGCTTGCCCTGTAGACGCAGTGGAGGTAATGGTTTTCAAGGAAGCTGAGCTGCAAAAGTCTCTGGGCAGCGATGCTGGTCGTGATTGCTGGCAAAAAGTTGCCGGACTCCAGCTTACCGATTTTGATATGACTCGTTCCTTTGTTCTAATGGGCCAACCTTTACGGTTGTTAGAGGGCGAAGGCGGCAGGCAGAAAATTCTCTGGTTCGGTAATGGGCTGGAGCATCTCAGTCAGGCGGAGTTTATAGAGCATTACACCACAGGTCATGGCCCTCTCGTTACCAGGCACGCTACGGTAATTGGGTTGCGAAATTACCTGCAGGTTCCATCGCGCCAGTGCGAACTGGCCGATCATCTGCGTGAACTGGGTTTGGGGCGTGCATCACCCCCTGCGGTCTTTGCCCAACTGGAAATGGCTGCACCCGCATTCAAGCTTTCATCCATATTGGCCAGGCGTAGTGCCACCCGAGAAATCAAAGTCGATGAACAACGCCATATCGATTTTTCACATTCCATGCTGCTGCTGTCGGGTAGTTTCGGTCTCGGCACTGCTGGAAATTAAGTCGGCAACTGACTGGCTCATTGCGTAAAACAGACTGGTCAGGTGCCGGCTTAGTGGTTAGCACGATGGCCTGACTGCGCGACTGTCACCATCACGCGAGTGGGTATTGAGGTCAAGGACATACCAGAGATAGCAGCGCGAAAAAATGCCATTGAGTACAAGGGCAATGGAAATGGCAATCACGAACCATTCCACTCCGTTCAGATGGGGCTGTGAGATGGCCCATGCTGCAAAAACGAGGCCGAAGAGCAGGCGTACTACTCTTTCCACGTTGCCCAGATTACGTTCGATCATGTCATCACTCCTAAGCAGATCATTTAATACGTTACATACGGCAGAAAGCATCGATTGGATGACCTGGCCGGCTTGTAAATACTGCACGTTTTGCGGAGTAATCGATGGGTCGTTAGACGCAGATCAGCCAGTAACGATAATCGATTTTCATACCGTGGGAATCTAAAAAGGGGGGAGAGACGTATGTTGTCTGAACAAAAGATACCCTAGTCAGGAGCTGTGAACATGAAATTCGCTTACCACGCCACCATGTGCCCTCCCGAAGAGTATCTGCCCTTGGCCATTGCCGCTGAAGAAGCAGGCTTCGACACCTTTACATTCCCCGACAGCATCTGTTATCCCAAGGAAGGGTCAGACGTGTATCCTTATAATGACGACGGCACTCGCGATTTTTTGGACGGGGTGCCTTTTCTCGAGCCTTTCGTAGCGATTCCCTATTTGGCGGCCCGCACAGAGAAGCTGCGCTTTACAACATCAGTAATCAAGCTGGCCATCAGGCAGCCCGTTATTGTGGCGAAACAGCTGTCATCCCTGGGCGTGTTGTTGGGAGATCGCTTTGGCTTTGGGGTTGGCATCAGTCCATGGCCAGAAGATTTCATGGTCAGCCAGATCGCCTGGGAAAAGCGTGGCAAGCGTATGGACGAAATGATGGAGATCATCAATGGTCTTATGAGTGGAGAGTATTTTGGCTACGAGGGGGAAATTTTTGAGATAGAGCCGATAAAACTCTGCCCCGTACCCAAACATCATATTCCACTGCTGGTTGGGGGGCATGCAAAGCCCGCTTTGCGTCGAGCTGCAAGGCTAGGCGACGGCTGGATTTCTGCCGGATCCACGCTTGCTGAACTCAGGGATATGATTGGCCAGATAGAGTTTTTGCGCAAGGAGTACGGTAGGGACGAAGGCCCCTTCGAGTACCATGCTATGACGGAGGCAGCATATTCCAAAGAGGGCCTGGAGAGTCTCGCAGCTGCGGGGGTGACAGAAGTGATTATAGCCTTCAGAAATCCCTATGATGGGAAGCCTGACACCCAGTCTGTAGAAGAGAAAATGGGCATGATGAATTGGTATGCCGAGAATGTCATGCGCCCTTACAGGAGGGGTAAAAAATGGTAGCGAGTGTGATGCGCCGGGGTGGGCTATGAAAACTCTGCGCGATCAGGCAGTGGTCTGGAGGACGGCAAAAGCCCAGCCTTTTTCGCTGGTACGAGCCAGCCGTCGGGCTATTGAAGCGACAAAGGGCGGCAGGGTTTCCAAGGCGTCAAAGCCGCTTTCTGGGGTCACCACAAAGGAAGTGGCCTGTGTCGTCTTGCCACCTCTGTGGAAGGTGACGTCAGGTTGCTGCTGTAAGTTTCTGATCCAAAAGGAGCGTTTGCCGCGCGCCGTGCTGACGAAGGTGTATTTGCCCAGGTGGGCTGCTAACAGCGGCGTGCTGCGAACTGAACCGCTCTTATACCCTATACTTTCTAAAAGTATTAATCCTACGGGAGTGCAGCTGGGAGAGAAAACTCCCCGGCGTACCGCGGGTTCGACAACTCTGTTGAGATTGCGAAAAAAGTTTGTCTCTAATGTTTGGCGAGTGGTGCTCATGGGTGTGGTTCTCATATAGAGGTCGCGCAGCCCATTAAAGCCAGCCGCAGTGTGTGAATGAATGATACGGCAGCGCTCATTATTTAGATCAATAATTGGTGATGACGGCGCATTGAGCAGTATTTTGAAATATGTACACAACTGCAAGATAATAGTCGTTAGATAAAGGGAGTACGCATTAATGGAAGTAAGTACCAAAGGCCCTTGGTCGGAATCGCAGATGCATGAGTTTCTGCTCGAGAGTGTGTTTCCGCTGAGATTGGCAATTAATGCGGCCGATGGGTTTCCCCGTGTGGTATGCGTCTGGTTTCAGTTTCTGCAAGGCAGGTTTTACTGTGTCTCACATCGCGATTCTCAGTTGGTGGTTCTGTTACGGGGCAGTCCAAAGGTTGGCTTTGACATCTCACCGAACCAGCCGCCTTACTATGGTGTGCGAGGGCAGGGTATAGCAGAGCTGACTGATGAGGGAGCAGGGGATGTGCTGGAACAACTTCTGCAACGCTATCTGGGAGCTGCAGATTCCAGCCTGGGCAATTGGCTGCTATCGCGGCGCGACGAGGAGCTACTAATCACTATCGAACCGCAGCGACTGTTCAGCTGGGACTACCGGCAGCGTATGGGCAAAGACTAGCCAGCTCCGGCCCCTAGCCGCTTTGAGCCGCTATGGTATGTAGCAGTGGTTGGCAGTCTGTTGCTATCTTCAACTGGGCAATTTCGTCCCCGCGGGTCTTACCCGGATTGATGATTGCCAGTGGTTTGCCCAGTTCATTTGCCAGACGGCAGAACCGAAAACCCGAAAAAACCTGCAGTGAACTGCCTATAGCCAGTACCCCATCTGCCCTTGCAACAGCTTTGTTGCAGGCTTCTACCCTTTCTCGGGGTACCGATCCTCCGAAAAATACTACGTCTGGCTTAAGAGTCCCTCCGCACTCGCTGCAAGCTGGCACGCGGAACTGGCTTTCCAGGTCCGGGTCCAGCTCGGCATCCCCGTCTGGCTTTATCATCGCCATAGCCTCAGCGGATGCATTGTCTAAATTCAACTGCCTTTGGATCAGTTCACGACAATACATCGCGTCACAGTCAAGACAGCGTACTTTGTCCAATCTTCCATGCAGGTCGATTACGCTTCTGCTGCCTGCTCTTTGATGCAGGCGGTCTACATTTTGGGTAATAACGGCCTCTACATGGTCGGAGTCTTCGAGTCTCGCCAGCGCGCAATGTGCACTGGTGGGCGTGGCATCACGTACAGTTGGCCAGCCGTGCATGGAGCGTGCCCAGTAGCGTTGTCGCCTGTGCCGCTCTGTCAGAAACTCCTGGTGTTGAATGGGCTTACTGTGGCGCCAGACACCGTCCTGGTCGCGATAGGTGGGGATGCCTGCGGCCGCGCTTATACCGGCACCTGAGAGCACCACAATACGTGAGTTGGCGGCCAGGAATGCCTTCAGTGATTCTAACGCTAGTGCTTCTTCGTTCATTGCGAGATTATACGGCGGGCATTCAATACAAGACCACTCCACCGGGCTGATCCACCCGGCAACGGGTATGCGTAGAACGTAAAAGACTAACGGATAAAGAAATGCATGTACTGATCACCGGCGGTACCGGATTTATCGGCCAAGCGCTTTGCGAGCGGCTGATGGCCGACGGGCACCGTTTGATAGTGGTTACCCGCCGCACACTTGCTGACACCGAGCAGTGTCGTTACGTTAACAACTTGGGCTCTGTAGATCCCGGTGAGACTGTCGATGCGGTTATTAATCTTGCCGGGGCTTCATTGGCGGACAGGCGCTGGACGCCTGCTTACAAACGCGAAATTTTCGCCAGTCGCCTGGACACCACGAAAGCGCTTTTGGGTTGGATTCAACGACTGGAAAATAAGCCCCAGGTGCTATTAAGTGCTAGCGCTATTGGCTACTACGGGCACCACGGTGACGAGGAGCTGGATGAGGCGGGCGGCATAACGCCAGGCTTCTCCCAGGACCTTTGTGAGCGTTGGGAGAAAGCGGCGCTTAGTGCCTCTGACCTGGGCGTGCGTGTCAGTGTAATGAGACTTGGAGTGGTTTTGGATCATGGCGGTGGTGCCTTTCCACGTATGGCCGGTCCTTTTAACTTTGGCGTGGCCAATTGGCTGGGCGCGGGCCAGCAATGGTTGAGCTGGGTTCACCGCAGAGATGTGGTCAGGGCGATAGACTTCCTGATGCAGCATGAAGAGCTGGACGGCGCTTTCAATTTAACTGCGCCGCAAGCGGTAACCAGTCGTGGTTTTTGTGATGCTATGAAACGCCACAAACGCACCTTGGTAAGTGCGCCTGTCCCTGCTGTAGTAATGCGCCTGATGGTGGGTGAGATGGCGGAGGAATTGCTATTAAATGGTCAGCGCGTGGTGCCCGCGGCGCTGCAGCAGGCCGGTTTCACCTTTGAATTTCCTGATCTTGACGCGGCACTGGCAGACATTCTTTAAATTTACAGCAGATTGCGTAACTGCAGTTCTTCGGGGTATGGCTCCATAAATACCTGATTGTCGATGTAGGCGTTGGGGCTGTTGGCAAAATGGTGTTTGATCATGGTAACTGGCACTACCAGGGGTATCTGCCCCAACCTGTACTGATCAATAAGGGCCTTGAGGCGCTGGCGTTCCTGGCTTGAGACATCGCGCTTCAAGTAGCCGGACAAATGATAGAGCACGTTGCTGTGGCTTCGTCGCGTGGCGCGCCGAGTGAGTGCTGCCATCAAAGTGGTGATAAATTCCTCTGCCAGCTCCTCGATATTTGCTTTACCCGCATTGGCGAGCAAGGGTCCCAGTTTTTTATAACCAGGTACATGGTGTGCCATCACCAGGTACTTGTAGCGGCTATAAAATGTCACCAGCTTGTGCGCACTGATACCCTCCGCCAGCAGCTGCTTCCAGGCATGGTAGGTGTAGGCCCTGGTGACAAAGCTTTCCCTGAGTCCAGGGTCATTAAGGCGGCCGTCATCTTCCAGTGGCAGCAGAGGATCGGCCTTGAGGAGCGCGGCTGCGAATATACCTTTTTGATCAGAGGCGATGCTATGCCCGTTCATGGCGTAGCGTTTCACCCGGTCGTACCCGCAACTGGGGCTCCCCTTGACGAGGATGTAAGCGCATAGTTCGGGAGCCAAAGACAAGACTGCTGCTGCATGGTCAGCGATTTTATCGGTGAAGTCGTTGCTGTGGCTGTCCACGTCCAGCGCGCGCACTTCATCTTCACTGCCCACCAGGTGAATAGGGGGCCGGGGCACACCCATGCCGGCAGCCATCTCAGGGCAGAAGGCTCGCAGCTCGAAATTGTCCCCTAAGGCACGAACATGCTGATTAGGGCTTTTGGTCTGGCCGTTGTAGCGCACTGCATTGCCAGCAAGGCAGGAGCCAATGCCCATCACTGGTTTCGAGGTTTCCTTATTGTCTATGTCGGTCATCAGGTTCTCTTGAGAGTTAGAAAGATAATAGGGCGCGGCGACCAACTGCAGGTAACACCAGGATAATTGCCATGATCAGGACAGATAAGAACAGAAAACCGTAGTGCCAGGCAAGTATCCACGAAACGTTAGCCACACAATTGATTTTGAGTAGGTTATCAATTTTGCCTAAAGCCTCGTTATAGCGCTGCCCAGGTAATTAGCGGCAGATGACAATAACAAAAGACCAGATTAAATGATTCCCCAAATAGCAAAGATGAAGCCAGCAGGCGTGAATAGAGATTGATATCTGGCTGAAATTTCAGGAGGCGGCTGGCCCCCAATTGGGATACTGGTTGCCATTGCCAAACCAAGCAGCAGATGTTCTGTTCATTTGATTTGCTACTGGTTCCAGTGCTGATACAAAGACTACCAGAGCGCGATCTGTAAGAGGAAGCGCTTACACAAGTCGATAAATTGACAGTTTTCCAAAAGAAAAGACGGTCATGCCAATACTTCTAGAAAAGCTAACTTCCCAGTCAATAAAACCATAGTGATCCCATGTGTCTTCTACGACGTATGTAGTGCATAAATTGAGAGGCAAAGGCGATGGCAGGATTAAAGAGCATAGTACTTACATTTCTCATAACAGTGATCAGTGGATTCAGTCACGTGGCAAATAGCATCGAAGAAGCAGATTATGAAGTAATCCGGGAGGTGGGTGGTATAGAGATCAGGCACTACCCGTCGTTGATCCAGGCCGTTACGGTGCTTCCAGGAGCGGCGTCCAGTTCCGAAGGGTTCCGCCGCTTGGCAGGGTTTATATTTGGCGGCAATGAGCAAGCGCAGAAAATTGCGATGACTGCCCCCGTGCAGGAAACCCTGGGAGAAGCACAACCAACAATGGCGTTTACAATGCCTGCCCAGTACGCTTTAGAAGAGCTTCCAAGGCCTGAGGACGACAGGGTGAAGCTTCAGAGACTGGAAGCCAGAACGGTCGCGGTTGTGTCTTTTTCTGGCTGGGCCACTCAGGCCAGAGTAGCCCGATTTGAGCGAGAATTGCGAAAAAAGCTGGCGGCTAACGAAATCGAAATCTCCGGCGATACCTCTCTTAATCAGTATAACCCGCCCTGGACGTTGCCCTTTCTGAGGCGCAACGAGATTATGATTGAAGTCGACAGTCCATCCTGAGGTGGTGGCGATTCAGCCAAATGAGAGGAGAGGGCAGGCCGCTTCTACCGAGAAAAAATGCTACATCTGGTCCTCAATCGGTAGGAGGCCGAAAAACCAGGACTGGGCGCGCATAAAGAACGACGCGGGAGGAGCTGTGAAAACGTCGCCCTCCGGGCCCTCCCAAACAACATTTTCCTGCGTATCCAGTCGCACACGCCATGCGTTTTCGGGCAACAGATCAACAGCAAAGAGTTGGCGTACGTGAGCGTTCAGCCCGGGGCTGTCTACCAGAGCACCTATTTCTGTATTCAGACGCAATGACCGCGGATCAAGGTTGGAGGAGCCCACCATCAGGCAGCAGTCATCAAAGAGCGCGATTTTGGCGTGCAGACCAAGCACACCTTCTTCCACAGTATCAAAAACATACAAGGCACGGGCACTGGCATCGGCACGTATCTCGTACAATTCGGCCCCGGCTTTCAGCAGCCCCGGGCGGTGCTCAGCATAGGCTGCGTGAGCCGTGACATGATTGTTTGAACCCAGAGAGTTGGTCAACACCCGCACTTTGACACCGCGATCTGTAGCGCGCTGAATCGCAGAGGTAAGCTCCTCGGTAGGGATGAAATAGGCGGAAATGAGCAGCAGATCACTGTCGGTGGCATCAATACGTTTTATGTAGGCCTCGGCAAGCTGAATGGGGAAATCTACTGCCGGACTTTGGTCAGGCGGGGTATCCACGATGAGCTCTGCTGTTCCGGAGTACCCTGAGCTAAACAGCGCTTGCCACTGTTGAGTGGTCGCTGGCTCCGGAATCGTCACCAGGCCATCTTTGCCAGCTAACCAGTCACTAAGCTGCTGCGGCGATAATTCGTCACTGGCGTCGATCAGGTGCTCAATCGGAATCGTCCAGGGGTCATTCCAGTAAAGGTCAAAAAGGCTGGCCAGACGCATTGCCAGCGGACCTTGCAAGATGACTTCGAGATCGCGGAAATTCTGCTCTTTGCGGTAGCCATAGTATTCATCAGCCTGGTTGCGCCCGCCGACAATGGCTACCCGGCCGTCGATTACCAGCAGTTTGTTGTGCATCCGGTGGTTGATAGTAGAGAAATGGGCAAGGTTTTCGAGCTCGCGCATGGCCGCACCACCGGCCCGGTTCGCCAGGGGGTTGTAAATTCGATAAGAGATCATCGGGTGCTCTGATAGCGCGCGTAGCACCGGATCAGCGTGTGCCAGAAAGCTATCATCAAGTATGACGCGTACCTTCACGCCGCGATCGGCCGCTGCAACGGTTTCACGCACCAAGGCTCTGCCAGCGGCATCGCTCTCCCAAATAAAGGTCTGTAAATCGATACTACGGGTAGCGGCCTGCAGCGCGCGCAGGCGCCAATCAAGGGCAATTTGCCCATTATTCATAGGCACAAAAAGGTCACTATCAGCGATATCCTCCAAGGCGGGCCAGGCCGTCAGCGGGGCCGGGAAAAGCGCTTCTTCTTGCGCCCGATCTCGCTCTGGCTCTACCGCAGCACAGGCGGTCATCGCTGCTGTTAGGATTATGCAAAGATACAGGTTCAATCTCTTCACGGTTGACTATTCCTTTAGTGGCTTAAGATAGTGGCTTAAGACGAATTCAGTATAGTCAGCAATAGCCTGCAATGCAGAGCTTGTGACTGTTTCAGGGGCGGGCTTTATGTTCAATTCGCCGATTAAAAAAGCTAAATCAGTAATTCACGATGCGGTCGATTTCCAGCTGCCATGAAGCTTCCCCGGCGGCCAGTCGGTACTGAAGCTGCCTGGTGCCGCCAGATGGCTGGGCATTAGTGTCGGTGTTTTTATACACTGGATAACGCCTTACCAGGCGGTTTTCCACCACCCTGAATTCATCGTGGCCCTGATAGCCCTCGCTTGCCTCCGGGTTGGTGTCGATCGACGGCAAGTGGATAGGAGTGGCAGACTTTCCCTTGTTAATGGCGAATGCCGTGAGAGCGCCGTAACTGCCGCTGCCAGCCGAGCTGGAGTAGACATAGACTTCCGGCCAGCCATTACTGTCCAGATCGGCCAACTCCGCCAGATAGGCAGTGCCATCAAGTTCCAGCACCCGGGAGGTAGCGTCTATTTCCAGGCCTATGGGGGTAATCGTCAGGTTGTTCAGGGAGCTGCCGCTGGTAGCTTGTAACCTGAAGCCGACATAACCATCACCCAGCTCACATTGATTGGGAGCTGTCAGTTCGGCGCGCTGGCACTCGAAGCGGCTTGGCACCGGATCCCAGGCCACGTAAAGAAATTTCTGCGGGAGCTGGAATAACTGACCGCTCTTGCCCAGCCCCTTCTTGCGATAGACGCGCTGCCCCTGCTGATCCAGGTAGGTGCCCGCAGTGTCGCCATCTGGTGAAAACTGGTGTGAAGCTTGTTCGCCAATGTTGATAGTGATATAGCCCTGCCGCTGTGAAAATACGCAGGATTGATAGGCTTCCGGGGGCTTGAGGGCACTGCTGGAATAGCCGCATTTTGAGCGCAGGGAATCCCCAAGAACGAACGCTGAAGCAATGGTCAGTAAGGCTGCTAATAGTGCCGCAACTGTGTAGAGACTGCGATGGTATTGCATAGGCGCTCCTGGCTGGAACAGCAGAGGTAGCACAGTATAGCCGCTGGGAATCAACGGGTGCCAGAGATCTGTTCTTTAGGCCACTATCCCGGCCTCTCGCAATAAAGTAATGCTGGGCTCATCATGCCCGAGTTCTTTGAGTATCTCGTCGGTATGCTGACCTAGCCTGGCGGCCGGACGCAGGGCGGGGGAGGGTGTGCCCAGATAGTTCGCGGGACTGTTGGGTTCGCGCATCATGCCGGCGTCCGGGTTATCGATTTCTGCGAAAGTATTGCAGGCGATCATTTGTGGATGTTCGGGCAAGTTCGCCAGATGCTGCGCTTCGGCGCAAGGTACTCCTTCTGCTTCCATGGCAGCAATCGCTTGGGCGACGGGTAGTTTGCTCGCTGCAGCGTTGATCTCTCCCAGCAGCTGCATCATTTCCCTGGCATTGGTATTGCGATCGGCCACGGTTGCGAACCTGGGATCATTATCGGCAAACCCGAAGGCACGGCAGTAGCCAGAAAATTGGCTGTCAGTTACCGGCGATGTAATACCGTAACCGTCGCGAAACTTGATCAAGCGAGCACCTTTTGACACAGACATTCCCCGCTTTGTCTCTTCGCCTTGTAGCCCTTTACCAGGAAACGCTGCGGTACCTGCAACATCGGCCCATAGAAAACCAATCACGGTATCTACCATTGATAACTTGATGTGTTGCCCACCAGCGCCTCTTTCCCTGGCAAAGAGCGCAGCCGATATCGCCTGGCTGCCCGTCAGTGCGGTCAGCTTGTCGGCGAATAGCTGGTAGTACTGCACGGGTTCGTCTGTTTCCGGGTCTGCCTGGCTTTGGGAGACGCCGGCAAAGGCCTGGATGATGCCGTCGTAGGCAGGTTTGTCCTTGTCAGGCCCTTTATCTCCGAAGCCA
>ERZ1046740.884-NODE-884-length-23127-cov-7.820388_pt1 | contig 23127 bp, 18 predicted proteins | sample MGYA00383093_ERZ1046740 | MGnify/ENA primary metagenome ERZ1046740 (study PRJEB29581, sample SAMEA5548363) | metagenome | biome: marine; feature: coastal; material: water | depth 25 m | study: Short-term variability in the microbial, nano- and picoplankton... | reverse complement strand
CATGAAAATCAAGTAACCGATGCCCGATTAAGTGGTTTAGTTGATAATCATATGGAAAGTAGAACTTCTAGAAAATGTTGGGAATGCCATCAAGAAGTTCCTCACGGAAGCGTTCACAGTCTATCTTCTGTAAAATATTATGGAAAAATAGGTAAAGAGCATCAAGAAACTGTACCAGATTGGTTAGATAAATATTTAAAAGAATCAGACAATAAAAACAATAAATAAAAATGAGTAATACAAGAAAACCTTGGAAAAACTGGGTGCTGTTTTTAGCATCTTTAGTAGTCGTGTTTTTGTTAGGACTTTTAGTTTCTTCAATAACTACACGCAAAATGGAGGCTAAATTCGCTTATACTCCAGTAAATGAGATTAAAAAATTAGAACCTAGAAACGAAGTTTGGGGTGAAAATTTTCCACGTGAGTACCAATCGTACTACAAAACTGCCGATACTACTTTTAGATCAAAGTATAATGGCGGAGCTATGATTGATATGTTGGAGGTTGATCCAAGATTAGTTGTTCTTTGGGCTGGATATGGTTTTTCAAAAGACTATAACCAAGGGCGCGGTCACGTTTATGCAATTGACGATTTAAGAAATTCATTACGTACAGGAGCGCCAACAGGACCAGATGATGGACCAATGCCATCTACTTGCTGGACTTGTAAATCTCCTGATGTTCCACGTTATATTAACGAGAACGGAATTAATAATTACTATAAAGGTAAATGGTCAAGTAAAGGTGAAGAAATTGTGAACCCTATAGGTTGTGCTAACTGTCACGATGAAAAAACTATGAATCTTACCATTGTTCAACCAGCTTTAGTTGAAGCATTTGCTCGTCAAGGAAAAGACATTACTAAATCTTCTCACAACGAAATGCGTTCATTAGTTTGTGCACAATGTCACTCTGAATATTACTTCAACAAAAACTTACCTGAAAGCAAAGGAATTCCTTATTTGGTGTTCCCTTGGGATGAAGGTCAAACAGTTGAAGATATGGAAAAATATTACGATAATGTGAATCACGTAGACTGGACTCACAAAATTAGTAAAGCTCCTATGTTAAAGGCTCAACACCCAGGATATGAGGTGTTTAAAATGGGTATTCACGGGCAAAGAGGTGTTTCTTGTTCAGATTGTCATATGCCTTATAAAACTGAAGGTGGACAAAAATTTACCGATCACCATATTCAATCTCCTTTAAACAATGTTGCTAATTCTTGTCAAGTTTGTCACAGAGAAGAAAAAGATGAGTTAATTAAAAACGTATTTGATAACCAAAACAGAATTATCCATAACAGAGATAAACTGGAAGAATTATTAGTTCGTGCTCACGTTGAAGCAGGTAAATGCTGGGAATTAGGTGCTACCAAAGAGCAAATGAAAGAAATCTTACACGGAATTCGTTTAGGACAGTGGAGATGGGACTATGCCGCAGCATCTCACGGTGGATCATTCCACGCGCCGGTTGAAACAGGTAGAGTTATTGGTAGAGGTATTGATATTACTCAGGAAACTAGAATTAAATTAGCTAAGTTATTAATGACTTTAGGATTTAAAGGTGATGTACCTTATCCAAATATTGATACAAAAGAAAACGCTCAAAAATTTATTGGCTTACCAGCTGCTAAATTAAAAGAAGATAAAAAACGTTTCTTAAAAGAGTTAGCTCCTAAATGGGATGAAGCTGCTAAAAAAAGAGAAGCTAATTACTAATAGAATTTAATATATTTGACCTCGTATGAGTGATAATAATCAAAAAATTCGACGTAATCTATGGGAATCTCCCTGGGGTTACGTCGAATCCTTTTTTATAGGAATAGGTTTAATGTTAACAGGTTTCTTTTTAGAAATCTCGTCGGCAAGCAATTTAAGTTTTACTATTTCTTATCCATATAATATTTATTTTTTAATTGGGTATGTAGTATTTTTAATTGTGTTGTATCGTTTTTTTGAAACTACACAAGTTGTGCGCTGGCTTACCAAAGTTCCAGCCTCTATTTCAAGTATTGTATTAGTTACAGTATTGGTAATGATAATGGGAATTATACCGCAAATTCCTTCAGAAAATGTAATTATTAATAACCTTGGATTAAATAAAATTACCAGTAACTGGGCATTTTTACTAATATTATTTCAGTTTTTAACGTGCTTAGGGTTAATTACCATTAAACGAATTGCACAATTTAAAATTGGTAATATTGGGTTTATCTTAAATCATTTAGGATTATTTTTAGCTCTTACAGCTGGGATGTTAGGAACAGGAGATTTACAACGTCTGTCTTTAAACACTTATGAAAATAAACATAGTTGGATAGCTACCGATATTAATAACAATCAAATTGAATTGCCATTTGCTATCTATTTAAACGATTTTTTAATTGAGGAATACAATCCAAAATTGGCTTTGGTTGATAATGAAAGTGGTAAAGTAGCAGAAAACAATGGGAAAAATTTGTATTTAATCAATAAAGGAGAAGATTATATTTATAAGAATTACCAAGTAAAAGTAGAGGAATTTTTTGTTTCTTCAGGAAGAATAGGAGACAGATATATGCCTGTTAATGATTTAGGTTCACCTGCTTCGGCCTATCTTTCTGTAAAAAATATTGAAACCGATTCTATTGTGAAAGGTTGGATTTCCTGCGGAAGTTTTTCGCATCCATATCAATCTTTAAAACTGGATGAGAAATATTCTTTTGTAATGACTATTCCTGAAGCGAAGAAATTTAGTTCAGATATTGAAATAGTTACAAAAGAAGGCAAAAAAACAAATACAGTTTTAGAAGTAAATCAACCTTATAAATATAAAGGCTGGAAGTTGTACCAGTTAAGTTATGATGATAAAATGGGTAAATGGTCTCAAATGAGTGTAATTGAATTGGTAAAAGATCCTTGGATACCTGTAATTTATACAGGAATTTTTATGATGATTGCTGGCGCTTTTTATATGTTTTGGGTAGGTAATAAAATAACTAAAAATCAATAATTATGACTTGGATAGATTTTCCTTTATACAGCGGAATTGTTTTTGCATTTTGGGTTATTGGTTTAGTATTTTTATTTTTTTCTTACAAAAAGAAGCCACTAATTAAAGTTTCAAACGTACTATTTGCAATAGGTTGGATAGTATTAATTGTTTTTGTAGGGAAACTTTGGAATGAATTAGACCGCCCTCCAATGAGAACATTAGGCGAAACCCGTTTGTGGTATTCTACGTTTTTACCATTGATTGGATTTGTAACTTATTTTAGATGGAAGTATAAGTGGTTTTTAGGCTACAGTTTTATCATGGCAATAGTTTTCCTTGCAATTAACTATTTAAACCCAGAAACATATTCTAAAACACTAATGCCCGCATTACAAAGTGTTTGGTTTGTGCCGCACGTATTGGTATATTTATTTTCGTATGCGGTTTTAGCAGCTTCAAGTATTGTTGCTATTAAAGGTTGGTATGATTCTTACAAAGGAAACTTTAAAATAGAAACCTTAAAATTAGCCGATAATTTAGTGTACATAGGTTTTGCTTTTTTAACTTTGGGGTTACTTTTTGGCGCACTTTGGGCTAAAGAAGCCTGGGGACATTATTGGACTTGGGATCCAAAAGAAGTTTGGGCGTTTTTAACCTGGATGGGCTATTTAATTTACATTCATTACCGTCATTTTCATCCGCAAAAGTCAAAACAAGCGCTTAGCATTTTAGCACTAGCATTTGTTGTTTTATTGGTATGTTGGTTTGGTGTAAATTATTTACCAGTCGCAAATAATAGCATTCATACTTATACGCAGTATTAGTAACCTACTTTTTTACGAACTCTTTTTAAAACATCGGTTGCAACAACTCGTGCTTTTTCAGAACCAATAACCAAAGCTTTGTCAACTTCTTCTAGGTTTTCCATATAGTAGTTGTAACGAGCTCTTTCTTCTGCAAATTTTTCAATTAACAATTCGTAAAAAGCTTGTTTTGCATGTCCGTAACCATAATTTCCACCTTCGTAATTAGCTCTCATTTCAGCAACTTGCTCTTCTGAAGCTAGTAATTTATACAAGGCAAATAAGTTACACGTATCAGGGTTTTTAGGTTCTTCTAACGGAGTAGAATCCATTTTTATTTTCATAATTTGTTTACGTAATTTCTTGTCTGGTAAAAATATATTAATAATATTTCCACTAGACTTGCTCATTTTTCCACCGTCAGTTCCCGGAACCCACATGGTTCCTTCCTGAATTTTTGCATCTGGCGGAACAAGTGTATCACCCATTTGGTGATTAAATCGGTTTGCAACATCACGTGTCATTTCCAAATGTTGTAATTGATCTTTTCCTACTGGAACAATTTCAGCGTCGTACAACAAAATATCAGCAGCCATTAACATTGGGTATGAAAATAATCCTGCATTTACATCACCCAATCTGTCGGCTTTGTCTTTAAAACTATGTGCCAAGGTTAATCGCTGATATGGATAAAAGCAACTTAAATACCAAGAAAGCTCTGTTACTTCAGGAATATCGCTCTGACGGTAAAAAACAGATTTGTTAACATCTAAGCCAAAGGCAAGCCAGGTAGCAGCAGTGCTATAGGTGTTTTCACGTAATTCTTTACCATTTTTTATTTGAGTGAGTGAGTGCATATCAGCAATAAATAAAAACGATTCATTTTTAGGATCGTTAGCCATTTCAATTGCCGGAATAATTGCTCCTAATAAATTTCCTAAGTGAGGTGTTCCTGTGCTTTGTACACCTGTTAAAATTCTTGACATTTATTTTTTTTTATGTTCGACAAAAGTACGTATTTCAATTACATAAAAAAAGCTGCTAAGGACGCTCGAATACTTTTTTATTTTTTTAATTAAAACTTCATTTTCAAACTAAAGTCTTTTGAAATATTTAATAAAATTCCCTATCAACAAAATTTCATTAATTTTCCAGCCAATAAACCGGTAACTCCATTCAAAAATAAATGAGTAAAAATTATTACATATGAAAAATACTTGATACATTTAATTTCCGTTGTGATTAAATGAAAGACAAAAAAGTTACATATTATGAAGTAAAAGAAGAAATTTTAAATGTAATTTCTCACGGAATAGGGTTGCTATTAAGTATAGCTGCTTTGGTTTTATTAGTGGTTTTTGCTAGCCTTGAAGGTACAACTTGGCATATAGTAAGCTTTAGTGTTTACGGAGCAAGTTTAATTGTACTGTATTCAGCATCAACATTATATCATTACGTTCAACATCCAGAGTTAAGAAGGAAATTGAATATTTTTGACCATGCGGCAATTTATATATTAATAGCAGGTACTTATACACCCTTTACCTTAGTAGTTTTAAAAGGCTGGGTTGGTTGGACAATTTTTGGACTTTCATGGGGATTGGCAATTATTGGAGTTATTTTAAAACTTTTTTATACTGGGAAATACGACAAAATATCAACTGTAGCCTATGTTTTAATGGGGTGGCTAATTATTTTTGCTATTAAACCTTTGGTTAGTAATTTACCATTTGAGGGTTTAATGTGGTTGTTAAGCGGGGGTGTTGCTTATACAATAGGGGCCTTATTATACAGTATAAAACGTATACGATACAACCATGCTATTTTTCATATTTTTGTTTTGTTTGGTAGTTTTTCTCACTTTATAGCGATATTTTTTTATGTTTTACCTATAAAAAAATAACAACTTTTAGTTAAAAACAGCAATGAATTTGACAAATAAATAAACGTATCTATTGAAATCCGATTAGAAATTTTCATGTAATTTTTTTTTGTATATTGTGTTATGGAAATTAACCAAATTCCTTCAAAATTGTTATGATGAAAATTTTATTGGTAGATGACGAAACCGATGCTTTAGAAGCGTTAGAATGGAAATTAAAAAAACACCTTAAAAGCGTCGAAATAACCACGTGTAATTCACCTGTTAAAGCGATTGAAATTATTAATGAGGCTAAACCAGATGTGGTGTTTCTAGATATACAAATGCCGGAAATGGATGGCTTCACAATGATTGAAAAACTAGACAATCGTGATTTCAATCTTATTTTTACAACAGCTCATGATGAGTATGCTCTCAAAGCAATTAAAGTTTCAGCAATTGATTATTTATTAAAACCTATTGATAAGGCCGAACTTTTGCTAGCTTTAGATAAGGCGAAAAAATTTTCAAACGTAGGTTTGCTGGGGAATAAACTTGAAATATTGTTAAATAATTTAAATGATTCTAGTGATAAAATTAACATATCTGCAGATGGAAAGGTTTATTTACTTGAAAAAGACGATGTAATTATGTTAAAATCAGATAAAAGCTACACTACTATTTTTTTAAAATCTGAAAAGCAAATTTTAGTTTCTAAAACATTGAAGGAAGTTGAGAAGAAATTTCAATTTCCAGAATTTTATCGTGTACATAATTCCTATCTAGTAAATCTTCACCATGTAAAAGAATATATGAAAGGTTTGGGGGGTGAATTAATTATGACTAATGGTTTAACTGCAAGTATAAGCAGAAACAGAAAAGCAGAGTTATTCAAAAAGCTTTATTTAGATTAAAAATTGTTTTGAGACTTTTACTCTGAATTTTATTTTTGGATATGAGGAGGATTATTTATTCTATTCACGTAAGATTTTATCATTTTTTTTGAAAACAAAAGTAAACTTTATTTATACTTCAGTATACACTTATTAGACCTATCATTATTCTAAACAAAACATGTAATATTGATAGTTTCGAAAGCTTTGCGGTTCAATTTTCGGATAAACAGTATATGTGGCATTTGTGAGAGAATTACTAGAAACAAGAATAAATTTAGATAAATGGGGTAAAATATTATAATTTGAAATTAAAATATTTATTGCTACTAGTTCTAATTAATTCAATTCAATAGACAAGGTTGTTTTAGAAAAGATATCAGTTTATTGTTAAAAAACATCCGTTTATTAATTTTTGACCTTCATTTGTATATTTGTGCAGAATACATTAATTATCAGTAGTATATTTACATTGTATAAACGTCAAGAGGGGTTTTGACACTATGCACCAAAACATTAAATGAGTCTTTGGGGTTGACTTATTTATTCCTTGAACATTGTCAGAACGTACTGCAATGTTCAAGGTTTTTTTGTCAAAAAAATTGGGTTTAATTTTTTAAGGAAGCGTATTTTTTTTGGCTAAATGGTAAAATTTTAATGAAGAATTTTATTTTACTTATACCTACAACTCTTTATATTTTTCCAATAATTTTTTTTTAAAAAATAAATATGCTAAATATTTTAGCTGAAAATTCATTTTTTTGCCAAATAACTAAAATAAGTTATTAACAATATTTTGTGGTTTTTTTTACTCAATAATAAAAATCTAAATTCATTATATTTCCTTTAAATTAGGGGATAAATAGATACATTGTAAATTTTGAGCATGATAATTATTAAATATATAATTTATGCGTTAAAAAAATAAATTTATGATATTTGATTAAAAATTTATAAATTGCTCTCTTAACTAACCAAAACCAATTTTAAAATGAAAAATTTTTTAAATCAAGTTCTTGATCTTCCTCAAATGATCAACTCTAAATTACCAATGAATAATTTTAATTCTTTGGTCAGCGACTCAGAAAGCGGTATTGCTTCTTGGGTCGGTAAATTTTATACGGTTTCAGCTCTTGTAGTTTTAGTCGGATCAATTATCGCGGTTCTTTCACCTATATGGTCCGGAGGAATGGGAGAGGGAATAGATATTGTTGGGAGCGTATTAACAATTATAATTTGGGTGTATGCAGCGTTTCCAATTTCTCAAGTTATTAGATCGGCAGGGGATAGCCTTGCAGAATCTAAAAGTGGTATTATTAACTTTATTTTTAAAGATTTAGCTATTGCAAATATTAAAGTATTAGGTCATGTTGCTGCTCTTGTAGCATTATTTGGTGCTTTTGCCATGACTTTATCTTGGGTTACTTCAATTAATATTTCTGGAGATTTTGCTACAGAATGGATTAGTAATGTAGATTATGCTTATGCGCTTCCAATGGCTGCCTTAGCAGAATTAACAAATGGTATTGTAGGTCTTGAATTTGTTAGCAATATATTGGTTAACGATTGGTCTACTTGGGATCCTACACTAGCCGCTGGTGGCGCTTGGACCTGGGAAGGTTTAATGTCAGTAGCTTGGGAATATATTGGAGTTGTTGTAGTTCTAGCAAAACTTTATGTTGTGTTAGCTTTATATCATTTCTTTTATGGCTTAATTAGTAGTTTAGTAAATTGGGTTCAAAGCCCTTATATACCTTTTAAATCCAAATAATATAAATCAAACTTGGATAAAAAACGCAACATAATTAATTATGTTGCGTTTTTTTATTTGTAAATAGTTTGTTGATGACCAAAGTGAGTTTATAAATGGTGTAGCATTAAATATTTTTTGTTTTTAAAAACCAATATTAACAACAATAATTCCAATTTTAATAGATATATTTGAATGTTTTATGAAAAAATTTTTTATTCAAATAGCGGTATTCTTAATTATTAATTTTTCTTGGGGCCAAGTTGATTTTTCTTCCTCTTGGGAGGATTTTTACTCCTACAACAATGTTAAAGATTTTGTAAAGGTAGACAATAGTATATATGCACTAGTTGAAAACGCAGTATTTATATACGATATAACTACAGAAAATGTTCAAAAAATGTCATCCGTTAATGGGTTATCTGGAGAAAGTACTTCAAGTATTTATTATAGTAAGTCAACCAAAAGAATTATCATAGGTTACAATTCAGGAATGCTTGAAATAATTGACGAAAATTTTAATATAACCGTTGCAAAAGACATTGTTAATTTTAATTTTTCTGGAAGTAAAAGTATTAATGCTATAACTGAATATAATGATATGTTATATTTATCAACTTCTTTTGCAGTTGTTGAATATGACATTGTTAATTTCCAATTTGGAGATACATTTTTTATTGGCCCAGCCTCAAGCGAAATTTTAATAAATGAAGTTGAAGTTATAAATAATGAAATTTATGCAGCAACTGAGAATGGAATTTTTGTAGCAGATGTAAACAGCCCAAATTTAATTGATTATAAAAACTGGATTCAATATTCTAGTGGAAATTACACTTCATTAGAAATTTTTAACAATAAAATTTACACATCGAAGTCTAAGGATTTATATCAATTTGAAAGTGGTGGGCTTACCAGTTTGAAGCGTTATTCTCAAAATATTCTTTCATTAAAAGCATCTACAAATAGTTTAGCTATTTCTACTAAAAACAGTGCTTCTTTTATTGATACTAGCAATATTGAAATACAAAACTATACTTCAAATTCAACCGATGAGTATTTTTTTAATTTAAATACAGCATTTTTAGAACAAGATGTTATTTATTTAGGAACGCAAGAGTTTGGAATACTCCAAAATAATATTGCTAATTTACCTAGCTTAAATGAAACTCATCCTGAAGGTCCAACATCAAATCTTCCTTTTTCAATTGCCGCAAAAGAAAATCATTTATGGGTGGTATATGGTTATTATGATGCTTCATACACACCAAAAAATGGAAAATACTCAATAAGTCATTACAATGGAACTAATTGGTTAAACAAACCCTATAGTGATTTTAATGTTAAAAATTTAGTAAATGTAACTTTTGATCCTAATAATATAAATAAAGTGTATATAAGCTCTTGGGCTGCAAGTAATCCTAATGACATTTCAAACACAGGAGGAATGTTGATAGTTGAAAATGATGAAATTTTAGATTTTTGGAATTATACGAATAGTGAATTGGAAGAGATTTTTTTACCTCAATACCCAAATTATAAAACCACTAGAATTAATGGCTCAGCTTTTGATGCTCAAGGAAATTTATGGATTGCCAATGCGTGGGTAGATAATATGGTGAAAAAATACGATGTAAATGGAGGTTGGTCTAGTTTTGAAATGAGCTCAGTGCTCACTAATACAGCTCGAGGTTTGAATGAACTTGCTATCGATAAAACAAATACAATATGGATTGGAACAAGGAGAAATGGTGTATTGGCTTTTAATGAAAATGGCAATAAAAAAACGTCATTAATTACAGAGTCCACAAAAGGTTCACTGCCAGATTTAAATGTACGCACAGTAAAAGTTGATGCAAGTAATAGAATTTGGATTGGAACACAAAAAGGTTTAGTAGTATATTATAATGCTGCCAATATATTTAATGAAACTATAGTTGACGTTGAGCCAATAATTATTTTAGATGATGGAATTCCAAAAAAGTTATTAGGTGATCAAGTCATAAATTCTATTGCAATTGATGGTGCAGATAATAAATGGTTTGGAACAGAGTCAAGCGGAATTCTTCAAACTAATCCGGATGGAACAAAAATTTTAAATCAATTTAACAAAACAAACTCACCTTTACCATCAAATAAAATTCAAAAAATTTCAGTTGATAAAAGTACAGGTAAAGTGTTTTTTGCAACTGATAAAGGAATTGTTACTTTCAATAGTAATGTAGCAACGTATAGTGAGAGCCTTCCTGAAGTATATGCATTTCCTAATCCTTCAGTTAAATCAAATGAATTTATTACCATTGACGGCAGAAATGGTGCTCATTTACCAAACGGAACTAATGTTAAAATCTTAGATGCTGCAGGTAATTTAGTGTACGAAACTAATGTAGAAGAAGGTCAGGAGTTATTTGGAGGTAAAGTAATTTGGGATAAAACCAATTTAGCCGGTTCTAAAGTTGCTTCGGGCGTTTATATAGTTCTCTTAACAGCTAATGAAAATACCGAAACTACCACAACTAAAATTGCTATTATCAATTAAAAATGGTTGAAAGTACCAAGGCAATAGTTATCAACACCATTAAATACGGAGACACAAGTTTAATAGTTACTTGTTATACTGAAATACGCGGTATAAAAACATATATGTTAAAAGGTGTATTGAAGTCAAAAAAGTCAAAAATTAAAGCAGCATATTTCCAGCCTTTAACAATTCTTAACTTAATCGCAAGCCACAACAGTAAAGGAAACTTAAATACTTTGAAAGAAGTTGAAGTAGCCTATTTTTACAATTCGTTATATACCAATATTAAAAAGCAAGCCATTACTTTATTTCTGGCTGAAATATTATATTTCTCATTAAAAGAGGAAGAAAAAAACAGTATTTTATTTCAATATTTAGAGACTGCTTTTATGTGGTTAGATACTCATGAAGATGTTGCAAATTTTCATTTATTATTTCTGTTGAATTTAACCAAGTTTTTAGGATTTTATCCAAAATTAGTCAATGAAAGTTATTTATATTTCGATTTAATGGAGGGTGCTTTTACCAATAAAAAAACAAATACAACTATTTCTGGAGAGAAATTGAATCAGTTTAAAAAAATCTTAGGCATAAATTTTGATGTTATCCATAAAGTCAATTTTAGCGCCTCAAATAGGCAAGAAGTATTGATGATTTTAATTCAATATTTTCAACTACATTTGGAAGGATTTAAAAAACCAAAATCGTTAAATGTTTTGAAATCAATTTTTAGTTAAAGATGAATTTAAGACTTATTTTATTATTAACTTTCTTTGTTAATACACTTCATTCTCAAAAGGTAAAAGTCCTTGAATATGGCACTAATTTCCCTATTGAGAATGTAACTATTTATAACGACAGTAAAAGGGACGTTGTATATTCTAACAAAAATGGAATAGCAGATTTAAGCGATTTTAAAGAATTTGATATTATTTCATTTAATCATCTTTCGTATGTTGAATATGAAATTCTAAAAAAGGAATTAGCCGTTGTTGAATTTGTAATTTATTTGATAAAAAAAGCGGAACAATTAGATGAAATTGTATTATCAGCTTCAAAAGGCAGTGAAAAGCGAAGTAGGATTGCCGAACAGGTAGTAATTGCTTTTAATAATGATATTAAAAAAATTGCTCCTCAAACATCGGCTGATTTATTAGCAAATTTACCCGGAGTCAAGGTACAGAAATCTCAATTTGGTGGAGGAAGTCCAGTTTTAAGAGGAATGGAAGCTAACCGAGTTTTATTAGTAGTTGATGGTGTTAGAATGAACAACGCAATTTATAGAATGGGGCATTTGCAAAATGCTATTACTGTATCTCCAAATACTATTGACAGAACCGAGGTTATTTTTGGACCTTCATCGGTTATTTATGGTTCTGATGCTTTGGGAGGTGTAATTCATTATTACACAAAAACACCTAAAACCAGTACAACAAAACAATTAAATTCTTCATTATTTTCAAGATTTGGTAGTGTAAATAATGAAATTACTTCAGCAGTAAACATTGAATTTAGAAATAAAAAATGGGCATCTTTCACTAGCATTTCCCACAGTAAATTTAGCGATTTACGAATGGGTAAAAATCGTAATCATGGCTATAATAATTGGGGGAAAGTGTTCGAATTTTCTAACAATTCTAATAATTTTTATAGCGAAACTCCTGTTGTGAACTCAAATAGTAACATACAAAAAAATACAGGACACGATCAATCAGATTTTTTGCAAAAGTTTACGTTTCCAATATCCTCAAAAACCAATTTATTATTCAACATTCAATATTCAAAATCTTCAAATATTGACAGATTTGATAAGTTAGCTGAATATTCTGATGAACAATTAAAATATGCAGAATGGTATTACGGTCCGCAAAAAAGATTACTACTGTCATCACAACTTAAATTGAATCCCGGAAAAAAATGGGTCGAAAAAGGTACAATTACGGCAGCTTTTCAAAATATTAAAGAATCAAGAGTCCAACGAAAATTTACAAGTTTAAATCGTTCTTATAGAAATGAAAACGTAGATGTTTTAAGTGTTAATGGCGACTTCCATGTGCCACTTGCAAATGATAAAAATAGAATGTTGTCTTATGGTTTTGAAGCAACCCATAATAAGGTAAACTCGAAAGCATATGGAAAAACGTTGGATGTATATAACAATACGATTGTTGGATTTTCAGATACTTTTAATGTGCAATCACGTTATCCTGATGGCGGTAGTACCTATACAAGTTTTGCAACCTATTTAAATTACAGGCAAGATATAAATTCAAAAACTACATTAAATACAGGTATACGATATAACAACACCTATTTAACTGCAAAATGGATTGATGATACATTTATAACCTTACCAAGTTTTGATATCTCATTAAATAACTCAGCAGTTACTGCAACTATTGGTTATGCTTTTAAACCTACAAAAAACTGGCAGTTTAATACAGTAGTTTCATCAGGTTTTAGATCTCCAAATATAGATGATGTTGGTAAGGTTAGAGAAAAATCGGGTAATGTAACTGTTCCAAATATATATTTGAAACCTGAATATGCGTATAATTTTGAAACCGGAATTTTAAAGTATTTCAACAATAAACAATTTCAGGCAGGATTAAGTGTTTACTATACATTATTGGATAATTATATATCTCGTAATGATTTTGAAATTGAAAATTCAAGTAGTATTTTATATGAGAATGAATTAGGGAATATTGTAGCAAATATTAATAATGATAACGCTTATATATTTGGGAGTACTTTTAGTTTTAAAGGAAAAATGAATAATATTTGGTTTACCAATGGCTCGGTAACTTATACCAAGGGAAAAACGTATGATACTAAGTTACCGCTATCTTCAATTCCACCTTTATTTGGGATGCTTGAAATAGGTTTTGAAAAAGAAAGAATTCAAGCATCGGTAAATTGGAAATTCAACTCAAAAAAAGCCCTAAAAGATTATAATTTAATTGAAGGAATTGATAATATTGAACAAACACCTTTAAATCAAAATACAGGATTGTATGAGGGGAGTCCTGCCTGGAATACACTAAATGTAAGCGCTAAGTATGAGTTGAATAAATCCCTTTCTTTATTTTTAAATTTGGATAATATATTTGACATCCACTATAAGGAGTTTGCTTCTTCTATTAGTACCCCAGGGCGAAATATTTCAGTTTCTTTTTTCTTAAAATTATAATATTTAAGAAAATTTTATTTAAAAGCCGCAATTCCCGTAATATCCATTCCTGTAATTAATAAATGAATATCGTGTGTGCCTTCATAAGTAATAACACTTTCTAAATTCATCATATGACGCATAATAGAATATTCTCCTGTTATACCCATTGCTCCTAATACCTGTCGTGCCTCTCTGGCTATTTTTAAAGCCATATCTACATTATTTCGTTTTGCCATAGATATTTGAGCCGTAGTTGCTTTTCCCTCATTTTTAAGTGTTCCCAATCTCCAGGTTAACAACTGTGCTTTGGTGATTTCAGTAATCATTTCAGCCAATTTCTTTTGTTGTAGTTGGTAAGCTGCAATAGGTTTTTCAAATTGAATTCGTTCTTTAGCGTAACGCAAAGCAGTATCATAACAGTCCATAGCAGCCCCAATAGCCCCCCATGCAATTCCGTAACGAGCAGAATCTAAACAGCCAAGAGGCGCACCTAACCCGTCTTTATTTGGTAAAATATTTTCCTTCGGAATTTTCACATTATCAAATATCAATTCTCCTGTTGATGAAGTTCTCAATGACCATTTGTTATGAGTTTCAGGAGTTGAAAAACCATCCATTCCCCGCTCTACAATAACGCCTTTAATACGTCCTTCTTCATTTTTAGCCCAAACAACTGCAATATCAGCAAATGGAGCATTTGAAATCCACATTTTAGCACCATTCAACAAATAATAACCACCCATATCTTTAATATTTGTGACCATTCCGCCTGGATTTGAGCCATAATCTGGTTCTGTCAAGCCAAAACAACCCATAAATTCACCACTTGCCAGTTTTGGCAGGTACTTTTTACGCTGTTCTTCACTTCCATATTTATAAATAGGATACATTACTAATGATGATTGAACTGAAGCTGTTGAACGCACTCCTGAATCACCACGTTCAATTTCTTGCATAATTAATCCATATGAAATTTGATCTAATCCTGCTCCGCCATATGCTGAAGGAATATAAGGCCCGAAAGCACCAATTTCAGCTAAACCATTTATAATTGAGTTTGGAAACTTTGCCTTTTGAGCAGCTTCTTCAATAATTGGAGATACTTCACGTTTTACCCATTCTCTAGCGGCATCTCTTACTAATAGATGTTCTTCGGTCAACAACTCATCCAATTGATAATAATCGGGTGCTTGAAATAAATCTTGAGACATTTAAGTTTAAATTTTAGGTTATACACAAAGTTAATAATTAAAGTTTTAAGTTTTTATTTGAATGTAAGATATGAATATTGAGTATTAAGATGTGAGAAATTTGAATTAATAAAAATTCAATATTCATTAGTCAACATTTATTTATCCAAACTTTAACGTACTTTTGCTAACTCTAATGATTGATGACCTTATAATGAAATATACATTAGGAAAAGAAGAAAAATTAAAAAGTAAAAAGCTAATTGAACAGTTATTTTTAGAAGGAATAAGAGTAAAATCGTATCCTATTCAATTAATTTACTTAGAAAAAAACCACAAGGCTGAGTTTCCTATACAAGCAGGCTTTTCAGTTCCTAAAAGAAATATTAGATTAGCTGTAAACAGAAACAGAATTAAGCGTGTATTACGTGAAATATACAGATATAATAAGTTTGGGTTTTCTGAAAAAATAGAAAAAAAATACATTTTTATGTTCATTTATATGGCGAAAGAGGAAATAAATTATTCCAATTTAGAAGTGTCATTTTTCAAATTACTTGAAAAATTTTCAACTAAAATTGAAGACTATGAAGCGCAAAATTAAAAAACGAATAGCGGGAATTTTAGTTATTGTATTTGTTGTAATTTCTATTAGTTTTCAATCTAATTTTTTTGAAATAGCCAAACAAATTGATATTTATACAACCATGTTTAAAGAGTTGAACATGTATTATATTGATGAGGTTAACCCCGCTAAACTTACTGAGAAATCCGTCAATTATATGTTGAGTAATTTAGACCCTTATACTAGATATTTTGATGAGCAAGGTGTAGAAGATTCCCGAATACTTTCAACTGGAGAATATGGTGGAATAGGAGCTGTTTCTCGCTATAAAAATAAGATACTTACCATTCGTGAAATTTTTAAAAATTCACCTGCTCAAAAATCTGGAATAAAACCTGGCGATAAAATTATAAAAATTGATGATGTTCTGGTAAGTGATTTTGAAGGTAAAGGAATTGAAAACCTACTAAATGGTTTGCCCAATACTAAAGTAACTGTTGAAATTAAACGCCAAGATATAAAGCAAATTATTGAAATTGTGCGTAAAAAAATTGAAATAAATCCAGTTCCACATTACGCCATGTTAGATGATGAGGTTGGGTATATTTCGTTTACCAAATTCAATAAAAAAGCTTCAAACGAAGTGAAAAAGGCATTTCTAGCATTGAAAGACGAAGGCATGAAAAAGCTTATTATTGATGTACGAAGTAATCCAGGAGGCTTGTTAAATGAAGCGGTGAATATTGCTAATTTTTTTATTCCAAAAGATAAAATTATAGTTACTACTAGAGCAAAAATTGAAAAATGGAGTAACACTTTTAAAACACGTTTTAAACCTATAGATTTGGAAATACCAATAGTTGTTTTGGTGAATAAAAGATCCGCATCTGCTTCAGAAATTTTAGCAGGTTCATTACAAGATTACGACAGAGCCGTAATTATTGGAGAACGTTCTTTTGGAAAAGGTTTAGTTCAACGTTATCGCAGCCTTTCATACGGAACTCAAATGAAATTAACCATCTCAAAATATTATACACCAAGTGGAAGATGTATTCAAGAACTAGATTACACAAATAGAGACGATAAAGGGAACATTCCAAAGTTTTCGGACTCGGGACGAAAGGAATTTAAAACGGAAAACGGAAGAATTGTTTTTGGTGGCGGTGGTATTATGCCTGATATTAAAATTAAAAAGCCTAAAACTACCAAAACTACTGAAACATTGTTGAAATCTGATGCGTTTTTTAAATATGCGTCCAATTACTTTTACAAAAATCCTACTATTTCTGAGCCGCAACAATTCAATTTAACCACAAAGGAATTCGACTTATTAATACAATTTTTACGAAAAAACAACAATGATTTTGAAACCTCCACCGAAAACCAATTTAAAGAAGCGTTAAAAAAAGCTGAAACAGAAAATTTAAGCAATAATTTAAAAGCTGATTACGAACGGTTATTAGGAGATATTCAGGAAGAAAAAATAAACGAATTAGAAAAAAACAAAGAAGAAATACTTTCAAAACTAACCGAAGAAATTGTTAAAAGATATTATTATTTAGAAGGAGTTTATCAACAAAAAACAAATTTTGATACCACAATTTTAAAAGCTAAAGAAGTACTTAATAATTCTAAAACTTACTCAAAAGTATTAAGTAATTAACCTTTTTATAATTTATAGGAGATATTGTATCTTTACCCCATAAAATAGGTTTATGCAACAAGCAAAGATTAAAGGAAGAACCCGAGCCCAAGAGTCATCAAATGCCATTGAGCGTTTATACATTTCAATGCGTCACCTGTTTAGCCGTGGTTTTTACAAGCCAATGGGAGTTTCAGGAGAAACTTTAAGACAATCATTATTATCTCTTCGTCCAGAAATTTACGGCTCAATTGCCGAAGAAAAAGTAGAACTAGAAGGTTTAATTTATGTGGTAGAAAGATTACCAATTGGTATTGAAGAATGCCGATTTATAAATTTAACTGCTGATGAAGGTTATTCCAATTCACATTTTAAATCTATTATTCCAGCTAAAAGAAGAAGAAATTGTTTTAGAATAGATAAAGATCAAATGAATATTGAGGTAACCCGTGGAAGATCGGAAATCTACGATATCTTAACACATTTAACTTTTTTATTTATTGAATCACATAAAATAGCAGACAAAGTTTTAGTAGGTGAAGATTCAGAAACATTAAGAGAATGGAAAAAGTTGGAAGATGTTGTTTTGCATAATAGAAAGTTATTACAAAAAGACAGAGATATTATGCTAGCTCATATGGCTAGCGTTTTAGGAAGAACTTTTGAAGAAACCCAAAGTGTTCATAACCAGCTAAGCGAACAAAATAATCCCGACAGGTTTTTCCAAATCATTTATTGGCTTGGTTATCTAGCAATCAATGAAAAAACAAATAATTTAAAAAGAGCCATTACTTTTAGCCCAATACTTCGTGAACGAATAGGTCATCATATTTATGGTGAAATGTGGGCAAATAATATTAAAAAAACGTTAAGTGAATATAATTTGCTTCATCGGCCAATTCATATTATAAGCGCCAATATGCATAGCGTTATGAATTCAATTTATGCACCTATTGTTTTACCAAAGCAAATTGTTAATAATGATGCCATTTCGCTATTTGAATTGTTAAGTAAAGATGATAACGAAGATTTACGAAAGCAGGTAAAAGAATACGCTTCAAAAAACGGACTGGTGTACTTGAAAGATCATTCAGGTACTAATATAAATGTTCAAATCATTGATACTTCAAAAATTGATTTAAGCAAAACAAATTACACCGTAGAAAATAGTAATAAAAGTGATGAAATGCCTGTTATTATTGTAATGGATTACGCTTTTGGTGAACAAGCCTACGAGACAATGGATGAGCTCTTAAAGCCATATATTTGTGAAAATGATAAAAATTATCATTTAAACGTAGAGTCGGTTTCAGTTATGGGAAAGGCAGGGATTTTAGAAGGAGATAAGGGAGATATTATGATCCCATCAGCACATGTTTTTGAAGGCACTGCTGATAATTATCCATTTAAAAATCAACTAAAAAAGAGAATGTTTGAAGGTTGTGGTGTTGATATACATTCGGGTGCCATGGTTACAGTTTTAGGAACATCATTACAAAATAAAGATATTTTGAAGTTTTTCCATAATTCTACCTGGAAAGTTACAGGATTAGAAATGGAAGGTGCCCATTACCAAAAAGCCATTCAATCAGCATCAAAAATTAGAGGAAATATTTCAGAAAAAGTAAAGGTAAGGTATGCTTATTATGCCTCTGATAATCCATTAGAAACGGGCGCTACTTTAGCTTCTGGAGGTTTAGGATCAACAGGTGTGCTTCCAACCTATGTAATCACCGAAAAAATTCTTGAACAAATATTTTAGTGCATATAGTTGAATAGAAAACGCTACATATTCCCAAAGAGAATTTTCGATATTGTTTTTTCAATTTTTGTAATTGTTGCAATTTTAAGTTGGATGATTCCTTTGGTAGCTATTATCATTTTTTTGGAATCTGGTGAAAAAACCTTTTTTACACAAGAAAGAGTAGGGAAAAGGGGTGTTCCTTTTAAAATTTATAAATTTAAAAGTATGAAAGGTGTTTGCCCTGTAAATGACCCACTTTTATCAAAAGATGAAGAAGAGCGAATTACCAAATTTGGAAAATTCATTAGAAAATATAGAATAGATGAATTTCCACAGTTTTTAAATGTTTTAAAAGGAGAAATGAGTATTGTTGGACCTCGTCCGGAAAGACAATTATTTTTAGACCAAATAATCACTCATATTCCAAAATATGCAGAAATACAAAAATTAAAACCAGGAATTACATCGTTGGGGCAAATAAAATATGGCTATGCCGATAATTTAACTCAAATGCTTAAACGCGCCAGATATGATTTAGTTTATTTGGATAACTTAACTTTTTGGACAGACTTAAAAGTAATTATTAGTACCATTGGAATTGTATTTCAGGGTAAAGGAAAATAAAACAACAAACTAACAATATAAAATGAACGTATTAATATTAGGGTCGGGAGGTAGAGAACATGCAATGGCCTGGAAAATTTCACAAAGTGAATTACTGGATAATTTATTTATTGCCCCTGGAAATGCTGGAACTAAAAATGTAGGAATTAATTTAGATTTAAACCCTACAAATTTTGATGATTTGAAAGCAGCTATCATCAAGCATCAAATTGAACTTGTTGTTGTTGGTCCTGAAGATCCGTTGGTTAAAGGAGTTTCTGATTTTCTTTTAAATGATGAAGCCTTAAATGTATTAGTTGTTGGTCCTGAAAAATATGCTGCACAATTGGAAGGAAGTAAAGAATTTGCAAAAGAATTTATGTTTAGACATAATATTCCAACAGCAGCCTATAAAAGTTTTACAAAAAACAATTTAGAAGAAGGATATGATTTTTTAGAAACCTTGAAACCACCCTATGTATTAAAAGCTGATGGTTTGGCTGCCGGAAAAGGTGTATTGATTTTAAATGATATTGAGGAAGCTAAAACTGAACTGAAAGAAATGTTAGCCAATGAAAAATTTGGCGATGCTAGTAGCAAGGTAGTAATTGAAGAATTCTTGGATGGCATTGAATTAAGTTGTTTTGTATTAACTGATGGAACAAGTTATGTAAACTTGCCAAATGCCAAAGATTATAAGCGTATAGGTGAAGGCGATGTTGGGTTAAATACCGGCGGAATGGGAGCTGTATCTCCCGTGCCATTTGCTAATGAAGAATTCATGGCTAAAATTGAAGAGCGCGTAATAAAACCTACTATTAATGGTTTGAAAAAGGACAATATTCCATATGTTGGTTTTATTTTTATTGGACTCATAAAAGTAAATGGAGAACCAAAAGTAATTGAGTACAATTGCCGTATGGGTGATCCTGAAACCGAAGTAGTTATTCCACGACTGAAAAGTGATTTTTTAGACTTGTTAATTGCGGCTGGTAAAAAAGAACTACATACTAAAACAGTTGAATTTATTAATGAAAGTGCTTGTACGGTAATGTTAGTTTCAGGTGGATATCCTGAAGATTACAAAAAAGGAAAAGAAATAATAGGTGCTGAAAAAGTAACAGATTCTATTGTTTTTCATGCTGGAACAATTATCAAAAATAACAAAGTAGTAACTAACGGAGGTAGAGTAATTGCTGTAACATCTTACGGTGCTAATTTTAAAGAAGCTTTAAAGCAATCTTATAAAAGTATAAATGGTATTTGTTTTGAAGGAATGAATTTTAGAAAAGATATTGGTTTTGACTTGTAAAAAAAAATCTTGCTGCTCCGTTAAATTGGGGTTTTGGCCACGCTTCTCGCTGTATTCCAATTATTAAGAAATTGTAGATAGCTGATTTTGAACCTGTGCTGGCAAGTGATGGAGATGCTTTAACGCTATTAAATAATGAATTTCCTAAGTTAACAAGTTACCAACTTTTTTCATACAACTTAAACTACTCATTCAGGGTATTCAATTAATGTGGATTTAAAATTTTTAAGCTCGTTCTAAGGTAAAATAAAACTTAGACCACTTTTTAAACTTACTTTTTACAAAAATTTCTTCACCGTGTGCTTCAACAATATGTTTTACAATTGCCAAACCTAATCCTGAACCACCTTGCTCTCTTGACCTGCTTTTATCAATTCTGTAAAATCGTTCAAACAGTCTGGGTAAGTGAACTTTTTTAATACCTTCGCCATTATCATTTACATTAATCAATATTTTATTGTTCTCGTTAGTTTCAAAGCTTACCAAAGTATACCCTCCTGTTCGTCCGTATTTAATTGAATTTACAACTAAATTAGTAAGCACCTGTTCAATACGTTCTTTGTCGGCAAAAACCATAACAGGTAAATATGGTCTTTTAAAAATTAAGGCAATATTTCTTTTTTTTGCTTTAATTTCAAGCAAATCAAATACGTCTTGGGTTAATTTTACAATATCAAAAGGTTCTTGGTCTAAATACAATTCATTCGTTTCTAATTTTGAAATCATATCTAAATCTTTTACAATAGAAATAAGTCTTTCAACACCTTTATTAGCTCTGTTCAAATAGTTTTTGGCAATTATTTTATCATTAATTGCACCATCCATTAAAGTAAGTAAATAGCCTTGTACAGTAAATAAAGGCGTTTTTAATTCGTGGGAAACATTGCCTAAAAATTCTTTTCTGTAACTATCACGTAAATGTAAATTTTGTATTTGCAGTTGTTTTGCTTCGGCAAATTTTTCAACTTCTTTTGATAGTGTATTAATATCTGAAGTTATAGAGGTTTTTCTTAAATCGGAAGAATCTAATATGGAAACATTCTCATAAATTTGTTTGATTCGTTGATAAATAAATTTCTCTAATCGGTACTGTGTAATTGAAAAAGTAAATAAAAATACAATAAGTATAAATGTTAAAAAATACAGTACATGAGGTATGGTATTTAAAAAAAAGTAAGCCGATAAATAAAGCGCTACAGCACAAAAAAAAGTAATGTAGAGCGAAGATTTAAATGCAAAGGAATATGTTTTTTTAATCTTCATGTATAACAAATTTATAACCTACGCCTTTTACGGTTTTAAAGTTTTGATTGCCAATTTTTTCACGAAGTTTTCTAATATGAACGTCAATGGTTCTGCCACCAACAACAACTTCATTTCCCCAAACTTTGTCTAAAATATCATCACGTTTAAATACTTTTCCAGGTTTTGAAGTTAGTAATGAAAACAACTCAAATTCTTTTTTTGGGAGTGCTAATTTTTTACCATCTTTAATTACCACATACTCATCACGATCAATAATAATTCCTCCAATTTCAACTTTTTCTATATTTTCAGCAGTAGTATCTTCTTTAACTCTCCTAAGCAAAGCTTTAATTTTACTAAGTAATACTTTTGGTTTAATAGGTTTTGTAATATAATCATCGGCTCCAACATTAAAGCCGGCAACCTGCGAATAATCTTCACCGCGAGCAGTAAAAAAAGTGATTAAAACATGTTCCAAACCTTTTGTAGCTCTAATTTTTTCACAAGCCTCCATACCATCCATTTCTGGCATCATTATATCTAAAATAATTAAATGAGGTTTTATTTTTTTAGCTTTTTCAACCGCTTCCAATCCGTTTTTAGCTGTTGTAATTTGATAACCTTCATTTTTTAAATTGTAACCTACTATTTCCAAAATATCAGGTTCATCATCAACCAATAGTATTTTAATATTTGAATTTTTCATAATTAATAAATTATGTATTTAAACATTCAAAAGTAAATATAAAATATAAAGTACATACTAAAAAGTTATGCAGCGGCTAATTAATAACATTAAGCTAACATTAGCTGTGCGTTTATATCATAACTTTTTTCTGTTTATGAAACG
>ERZ1046740.882-NODE-882-length-23170-cov-16.718062_pt1 | contig 23170 bp, 24 predicted proteins | sample MGYA00383093_ERZ1046740 | MGnify/ENA primary metagenome ERZ1046740 (study PRJEB29581, sample SAMEA5548363) | metagenome | biome: marine; feature: coastal; material: water | depth 25 m | study: Short-term variability in the microbial, nano- and picoplankton... | reverse complement strand
TCTCATTCGCTTCCATGATAAAAATACGTTTTGCATAAAGCTTTACGCCTTGCGCCTTATCTCTATCGTACAGATCAAAAGGTGCTTTACTTGGAATAAATAATAAAGAAATATACTCTTGATTACCCTCAACTCGGTTATGAAATACTGATAGAGGCGGTTCTTGGTCATATGTTAAATTTTTATAAAACTCTTCATACTCTTTTGGTTTTATATCTTTCTTATTACGCGCCCAAATAGCAGATGCATCGTTAACGACTTCATCTTCCTCTGTTCGAATTGATTTTCCATCCTTAAACTCAAATTTTTTCATTACAATCGGAAGTGTGATGTGGTCTGAGTATTTTTTAATAATCTCTTTAAGTCTGTATTCATCTAAAAACTCCTCAGCATCTTTCTTAAGACTTAAAATCACAGATGTGCCTCTTGATTTTTTATCAATAGATTCTAGGCTAAATTCACCATCCCCTTTTGAAACCCATCTTGATCCATTTTTAGCACCAGCTTTTCTTGATTCTAAGGTGACTTCATCAGAAATAATAAAGGCTGAATAAAAACCGACGCCAAACTGACCAATCAAATTCGCATCCTTCGCTTGATCGCCTGATAGTTTTTTTAAAAATTCCTTTGTGCCTGATTTAGCAATAGTCCCGATATTTTTGACAATATCATCGCGACTCATACCAATACCATTGTCTGAAATAGTGATCGTTTTTTTATCTTTATCAAAATCTACCCAAATTTTTAGATCAGAATCTTTTTCATAAAGATCATTTTTTTTTAATGCCTCAAATCTAAGCTTATCCGCTGCATCACTCGCATTGGAAATTAATTCACGTACTGCAATTTCTTTATTGCTATAAAGTGAGTGAATCATAAGTTGTAAAAGTTGTTTTACCTCAGCCTGGAAACTTAAAGTCTCTTTCTGTTTTGTCATTTTTTTGAAATCCCTAATTGAATTAAATTTAATTTAAATATTGCTATTATTAATGGGGGCAGTTTTATTTATTTCAACTTTTTTAACTGATTATATTTTTGAAAAGATATAAGCGACGACGTAAAATGCCATTGTGGCAGTTATATTTAAGCTTGAGCCATATCCATCACAACTCAAACCCCCTCCTGATTGATCAGTTTCACATGCACCAGACTTGATAATAGGCTCATCAGAAAAGATAGTAGGTATCTCATATTTACTTTTTGATAGCTTATTTTTTTTATTAAAATGCTTTCGGATATTGCCTAACAATGGGTCTCCGAAGGTTTTAGAAAGATCAGCTATTTTGATTCTCGCAGGATCGACTCTGCCTCCTGCGCCGCCCACCATTATTAGGGATAAATTCTTTGATTGGCAATATTCAGCTAAACTTGTTTTTACACTCGATTGATCAATTGCATCAATAATAAAATCAAATCTACTCGATATATGACTTTCAATATTTGATTCTTCTAAAAAATCATCAATGCAATCCACCACGCAGGTTGGATTGATATCAATAATTCGATCCTTCATAGCCTTTATTTTTGATTCGCCATTCGTGCTATCGAGAGCATGAATTTGACGATTAATATTTGATTCAACAATATGATCCATATCTATTAGCGTTATTTTGCCAACACCATGTCTCACCAATGACTCGACTACCCATGAACCTACACCGCCAATACCCACTACACAAACATGACAGTTTTGAATCAATCGAAATTTTTTTTCTCCGTAAAGTCGAATAATGCCGCCAAATCTTCTCTCTAGATCCAGTTCTCCGTCCGTCATTCGCTTTCCAAAACAACAAATGCTGCTGCTATATTTTTTTCATCTGATATTGATAAGTGACAAGATTTGATTTTCTTCTCTTTGAGCAAGCGTGCAACATTTTCATCTAGCTTAATGTCAGGACGACCAAGTTCATTGTTGATCACAATTATGGATTTAACATTAACATCCCCTCTAAAACCTGTGCCTAATGCTTTTGCAAAGGCTTCTTTGGCAGCGAATCTTTTAGCTAAAAAGTTTTCTTTCAAATTATTTTTTTGAAAAACTAAAAACTCTTCATGGCTTAATATTTTTTTGGCAAAATCATCTCCAAATCTTTCTAAGGCTTTTGCTATCCTTGAAACCTCCACTACATCGGTACCAACCCCATAAATCATGACTGTGCATTCTCTTTAATAATTTTTTTCATTTCAACAACTGCATTCTCCCAACCAATAAATAACGCCCTAGCTACTATCGCATGACCAATATTTAATTCATGAATGCCGTCAATTTTTGCAATTTTTTGTACATTCTCATAATGAAGGCCATGACCTGCATTGACCAAAAGACCGGCTTTTTTTGCGTATTCCACTGATTGTTGAATTTTTTTTAGCTCTTGATTTTTTAATTCACCATCAAAGTCAGCGTAATTACCTGTATGCAACTCAATGATTGGGACTTTCATCTCAATCGCTTTATCAATTTGATCGATCTCAGGAGCAATAAAAAGGGAAACACGAACACCCGCATTGGTCAGGTCATCGCTTATTTCTTTAATGTCATGGAATTTTTTTATCAAATCCAAACCTCCCTCGGTTGTCCTCTCCTCTCTTCTTTCAGGCACCAGACATACATCCTCTGGGTGAACATCCAACGCAATTTTTAGCATTTCTGGGACAGGTGCTAACTCTAAATTCATCTTGGTTTTTAATAAAGGTTTTAATTCGTAGAGATCTTTGTCCTGCATGTGGCGTCGGTCTTCCCTTAGATGCAACGTAATACTGTCTGCACCCGCTTGTTCGGCTAAGGTTGCTGCATCGAGGACTGATGGGTAATTTGTTCCTCTCGCTTGTCTTATCGTCGCTATATGATCAATGTTAACGCCTAGATCCATCTCAGCTTTCCTAAATATTTAAAAATAGTTGTTTGGAGTTTAATGGTTTATCCCCCAAATAATAATTGATTAAAAAACGCATTAAATTTTTACTTTGTAGTTCAGTGGTTGCAGAGTCAAAATTATCATTTCCCATATCAATTAATGTTTGTCCGATGACCTTAATACTTTTTTCTGTCCTAAATTTTTCAAGCGCACCTTGTTCAGCTTCATAATAATACGTTTTATCTGCTTTAATTTCATTAGAGTTTGCATCCGCTTTTAAAACTACCTCATAGCCTAATTCTAAGAGGAGTTTCAATTCAAACCTTCTCAAAGTAACCCCTATGTTTATCCCTTGAGATAGATTTTCCATGGTTATGTGATAAAAATTAAACAAAGATTCATAATTATCTTCCTTAGGCAATAACCTAAGTAATAATTCGTTTAAATAAAAACCACATATTAACGAATTCCCTTCCATGGGAAGATATTGATCGCACCAGTCAATTCCATGCAGCGTTTTTAATTCTCCAATACCAGACCAAGAAGCTTCTAAAGCTTGAAATGACTGCAACATCCCTCTTAATGCTGACTTTGGTCGCCTTGCTCCTTTTGCAACTAGCGAGACCCTTCCAAATTCTTTAGAAAAAATTTCAACGATGAGGCTGGTTTCTTTAAATGGGTATGTATGTAAAACATAGACCTGTTGATTTTCTTTCAGGGAGGTTACTTTTGCCATTCCATTAAAGTCCTAATGATTTTAGGGCTCTTACATCATCAGCCCAACCCGTTTTAACCTTAACCCACGTTTCCAACCAAACCTTTCCACCAAAAAGCTTCTCCATATCTAAGCGCGCACTTTTAGAAATTTCTTTTAATCGCTCACCTTTGTTACCTATAATCATCGGCTTTAAAGACTCATGGTCAACAATAATGACAGCAAAAATTCTTCTTAAATTTCCTTCTTGCTCAAATTTTTCTATCTCGACAGCAACTGAATATGGAACCTCTTGACCCGTTAAACGAAATAATTTTTCCCGAACAATCTCTCCTGCCAAAAATCGCTCACCTTTATCTGTTAACTCATCTTGATCATAGGTAAAAGGTTGCTGAGGAAGGTACTTTTTTACACTCTCTAATAACTCTAATAAGTTATTTTTTTTCTTAACGCTTGTCGGAACAATCTCTTCAAACTTACCTAACTTATCTGCCTCACTCATTAAGGCCAAAATTTTAGATTTATCTTTGATTAAATCTATTTTATTAATAATTAATAAAATTGGTGTTGAGCTGGGGATCATTTGCAATATTTTTTTATCGGTTGCATCAAGCTCATTAGGCTCAGATAAAAATAAAATTAAATCAACGTCTTTAAGTGCTTGATTAACCGATTTATTCAAGCTCTTATTCATTTGATTTAGATGCTTTAATTGATAGCCGGGTGTGTCAACAAAAATATATTGAGTATCTTTGTCTGTAAAGATGCCGACCAACTGATAACGTGTTGTTTGGGCTTTTCTGGATGTAATGCTTAATTTCGAACCTACAAAATAATTTAGAAGTGTTGATTTACCGACATTAGGTTGGCCAACAATAGCAATAGTACCGCACCTAGTGTTTATTTTAGACGATGCCATAAAGGCTCTTCTCTATGGTAGCCATTGCCTCTTTTGCTGCCTCTTGCTCCGCAATTTTTCTACTTCTTCCCCCACCTTCTGCCTTGACGTCAAATTTAGAAACTACGCATGTGACAGTAAATAATTGATTATGGGCTTCACCTTCAACATTAATGACTTCATAGCTTGGTAACGGGACTTTTTGGGCTTGCAAAAACTCTTGAAGTATCGTTTTAGGGTCCTTATGAATTTCTTTTGGGTTAATTTTTTCAATTAGCTCGGCATATGAATCTTCAATGAATTTATAGGCAGATTTCATTCCTCCGTCAATAAATATCGCGCCAATTAATGCTTCAAAGGCATCCGCCAAGATAGATGGTCTTCTCCAACCTGAGCTTTTAAGTTCACCAACCCCTAAATTTAAAAAATCTCCAATCTTCAACCCATTCCCTAATTTAGAAAGAGGCTCCTCTTTTACCAACTGAGATCTTAGGCGGCTCAAATCACCCTCATCCAAATCATTAAATTTTTTGAATAAAAGGTCTGCCACAACGAAATTTAGAATACTGTCTCCCAAAAACTCTAATCGCTCATTATTCTTGCCCGAATGGCTTCTATGAGTCATCGCAAGCATTAAAAGATTGTCATCTTTAAATTTATATTTAATAGATTTTTCAAGAATTTTGAGTTCTTTAGTTTCCATTTACTTAATCGTATCCCCGATTCTTGATGGTTCTGATAAATTTAACCAAATAATAAAAGCTTTTCCTACCAATAAATCTTCAGAAACAAACCCCCAAACTCGGCTATCAGACGAGTTATCTCGATTATCTCCCATGACAAAATAATTTCCCTGAGGAACAACAAAGCTCCCAGACTCTCCCTCAACATTATGAATAAGAATTGAATGTCTCACCTCCCCTAAAGTCTCTGAAAATTCTTTGGCTGGAACCTTATAATTATCATTCATCATATACTCATAATTTTTTTCAAAAACATGAGGAACGAGCTTGTCGTTAATAAATAATTTCTTGTCTTCGTATTTGATTTTATCCCCAGGAAGACCAACTACTCGCTTAATATAATCAATTGAAGTATCTCTTGGGTAATGAAATACCACAACATCGCCTCTCTCAGGCATCCCATTAGGAATCAGCACAGTATTAATAACTGGGAAGCGCACGCCGTAACTAAATTTATTGACCGCAATAAAATCTCCAGCAACCAATGTCGGCATCATTGACCCAGAAGGAATTTTAAAGGGCTCTACAATAAAAGAACGAATAACAAAAACAGCCAAGAGCACAGGGAAAAAGCTTTTAGAATACTCAATGATGATTGATTCTTTCTGTCCCTTTATTCTTTTTTTTGCAAAATAGAGTACATCTAGAAGATAAATAAGGCCTGTAAAGCCTGTGACTGACATTAATATAAGTGCAAAAATCATTTAATCATCTACCTGTAAAATTGCTAAAAAAGCTTCCTGTGGAATCTCTACGTTACCCACCTGCTTCATCCTTTTCTTGCCTGCTTTTTGCTTCTCTAAGAGCTTTCTTTTTCTAGAAACATCTCCACCATAACATTTAGCAATCACATTTTTCCTTAAGGCTTTAATTGTCTCTCTTGCTATTATGTTCGCTCCAATTGCAGATTGAATAGCTACATCAAACATTTGCCTAGGTATCAGGCTTCTCATTTTACTTGCCAACTCGCGACCTTTAGAAATACTGTTTGATCGATGAACGATTAATGACAAGGCATCAACCCTATCGCCATTAACCATAATATCTAATTTTATCAGGTCAGCTGCCCGAAATTCCATAAACTCATAGTCCATCGATGCATAACCTCTTGAAACTGACTTCAATCTATCAAAAAAATCAAGCACCACTTCATTTAGGGGAATTTCATATGTAATCATGACTTGTCGCCCCATATACTGCATATTCTTTTGGATCCCTCTTTTTTCGTTAACTAACTTCATGACCGGCCCTACGTAATCATGTGGCAACAAAATGTTAAGGTTAATAATAGGCTCCCTAATTTCTTCGATTGTTGATAAATCAGGTAATCTAGATGGATTCTCAACTGAAATAACTTCATCATTTTTTAGCAAAAGCTCATAGACCACTGTTGGTGCTGTAGTAATTAGCTCCATTTCGTATTCTCGCTCTAGTCTCTCTTGAATTATATCCATATGCAGTAAGCCGAGAAACCCGCATCTAAAGCCAAAACCGAGTGCCGTTGAATTTTCAGGCTCAAAATTTAAAGAAGCATCATTCAGTTTTAATTTCTCTAGTGCCGTTCTCAAAGCATCAAATTGATTCGATTCGATTGGATATAAACCAGCAAAAACTTGAGGTTGAATTTCTTTAAACCCAGGCAACGCCTCAACGGCTTTATTTTTTGACAAAGTGATGGTGTCACCAACTTTTGTGCTCTCTAAATCTTTTATTCCAGCAATGACAAACCCGACCTCTCCTGCGCTCAGTGAATCCCTTACGATAGATTTGGGAGTAAAAATGCCCACACTCTCACATGCATACTCATCCTTAGTGGCCATCAAGTGAATTTTATCTTTAGCTTTTATTTCTCCATCAATAATACGAACTAGCATCACGACACCAACATAATTATCAAACCATGCATCAATGATTAACGCTTTTAAAGGTTTCTTGATATCCCCAATAGGGGCAGGGACTTTATGAACAACTGTCTCTAGAACATCCTCAATACCTTGGCCGGTTTTAGCTGAGCATAAAATAGCATCATCTGCCTCTATGCCAATAACATCTTCAATTTCTTTTTTTACTCGATCAGGCTCAGCTGAAGCTAAATCAATCTTATTTAGAACGGGAAAAACCTCCACATTTTGATCAAGCGCCGTATAACAATTTGCAACGGTTTGTGCCTCAACGCCTTGAGAAGCATCAACCACCAAAACACCCCCTTCACATGCTGATAGCGAGCGACTGACCTCATAGGTAAAATCAACATGTCCTGGTGTATCAATTAAATTAAATACGTAAAGTTCGCCATCCTTGGCTTTATATGAAAGGGTCACTGTCTGTGCTTTTATAGTGATCCCGCGCTCTCTTTCTAAATCCATTGAATCAAGGACTTGAGCTTCCATTTCTCTATCTGCAAGACCGCCACAATATTGGATAATCCTATCTGCTAATGTAGATTTGCCATGGTCAATGTGAGCAATGATTGAAAAGTTTCTGATATTTTTCATAATTTTTTACTTAAAGCATAAAAAAAATTAAAGGCGCTATGCGCCTTTAATTTAGATAATTTTACCTGATTGTAAAACGAATAATAAATTTATTATTTAGTTTACGACCTTTACCGGAACAAACAATGTATCTCCATTTCGATAAATAAGTAACGCTATCGTTTTACCTTTAGGTGTTTTATTAATTTCTCTATTAAATGCTCTAACCGAAGTCACGGGTGTGTTATTAAGTGCCAAAATGACATCTCCTTCCCTTATCTGTGATGAAACAGCAGGGCCAGAGGCTTTGGTAACAATTAAGCCATTCCTTCCATCAAGCATTTTTTTATCTTTAGCAGTAGTTTCTTTTAAAACTAATCCTATTCTATTAGCGCTCTCTTTGATTGTCTTATTATTTGAGGCCTGCATTCTATCATCAGGCATTTCACCAATCTTAACTCTAAGCGTTTTAACGTTTCCCTTTCTCCAAATCTCAACAGGCACAACATTGTTAGGTTTAGTGAGCCTTACATATTTTGGGAGATCGGAGGATGTCTCAATCACCTTATTATTAAATTTAAGAATCACATCACCTGCTTCAATACCTGCTTTTCCTGCAGGAGCAGCTTTATTAACTGCTGCAACAAGTGCGCCACTTTTATCTTTTAACCCTAATGCTTCTGTTAGCTCATCTGTGACTTCTTGAATAGCAATCCCTAACCAACCACGAACCACTCGACCGTTATTTTTCAATTGATCTGCGACATCCATTGCCACATCGATGGGAATAGCGAACGATAATCCCATGTAGCCTCCGGTACGGCTATAAATTTGTGAATTAATACCAATAACTTCACCATTTGTGTTGAATAACGGACCGCCAGAATTTCCAGGATTGATGGCAACATCAGTTTGTATAAATGGGACGTAGTTTTCTTGTTGCGGTAACGCTCTTCCTTTGGCACTCACAACACCAACAGTCATCGTATTTTCTAAACCAAATGGAGACCCAATAGCTGCTACCCATTCACCTACTTTTATATTTTTGGGGTTACCAAGTTTGACCGCTGGTAGATCCTTTGCATCAATTTTAAGTAAAGCTACGTCTGTTCTTTTATCAATCCCTAATAATTTTGCCTGAAACTCTCTTTTGTCAGCTAACTTGACGATAATAGAATCAGCCTCACCTACGACGTGGGCATTGGTAATAATGTATCCATCCGATTCTAAAATAAATCCTGAACCCGTAGCACTCATCTGTTTTTGTTGTTGGTCGTTTGGACCCATGCCTGGAGGCATTGGGATACCAAAACGATTGAAAAATTCTTGCATATGCTCTTCTTGAGGCGATAGCTGCTGGTTTCCTCTATTTACCGCATTTTTAATAGAGCTGATATTAACTACTTTGCTGCCTTGTTGCTCTGCAAGTACAGTAAAATCAGGCAGTGATACAGCATGTGAAAAACTTATAAAAAATAAAAAAGTAGTAACTAGTTTGCTGAGAAAATTTATTTTCAAAATAGAATCCTTTTAATAGTTAATTAAGATTATTGGGTGTCCCTTTTTTTGCAATCACCCTTAGAATTCTATTGCTCCGCTAATGGTGTTGACTGTTTCGGGGGGGACCATGCCGACCGACATGATTTGGTAACCATCTTGATATCTTGCACTGATATTAGTAGGCCCAATTGCGACTGAGCCTTCTTTAGGTTCTGTTCCTCTGGTAATAGGCCTAATGAATAAAGAAACATAGGCTAGCCCATCGGAAAATATTATTTGATAGTCAAGCAAATTTAAACCGTTGACTCTTCGAGAAATTAAATCAACTTCTTTGAATCCTGAGGGAAGGTCCTTTAAATTCCAGAATTTGTTCGAAACGTAATTCTCGACAAATTTATTTTTAGATATATAAATTTTTGATAGGTTGATATTTTTTTCAAAAATATCTTTATTAATCACTTCCCTGAATGCGATGGTTGTAAATGTAGATTGCTCAACCGTCTGATTTTTATTATTAGTCACGATAAGCTTTAACGGCAATAGGTTTTTATCATCAATCCAAATGTGATAATTGAATCTAAAATTATCTTTCGCTTTGAGCTCAATATGCTGAGCCATTCTATCTGCAACTCTTTTCTTTTCTCCAAAAGATAGCTGATAGCTCTTTTTAAGATGTCTAATATCTGATGGTAATACGGAGGGGAAAAGAAATTGATTTTTTCTCTTCTTAATTAGCAAGCCATCCTGGCTAGTTACATAAACCATGTCTCCAGAACAAAAAACTTCATTTGGGGCCCCATCAAGCATTTTAAGTAAGCAGTATTCTTCATTATCAATATTTGCATGAATCACATGAGTAGAATTTGATTCTGACGATGATTGGCTATGAAATACACCTTCATAATTTAATTGTTGTGATGCTTTAGCTGATTTTTCAAGAATCAACCAAGGGTCTTCCATCGCAAAGGACAGAAGAGGAAAAACAAGTAAGAGTAAGGTAAGAAGTTTTTTAAAAAATGTCATCTATTTAGCAGAGTCACCAACTTGAATAAAGTAATTCATGTTGTTGGCTGTTGCCGCATGATGAGCGTTAATAATTTCTTGAGGGATATCTTCTTTTGCTAAAAACTGATTGGTTGAAGTACTATTTACTTCAATATTGAATGCCGTTGAAGCGATAACAATAAGAACAGCTAGTGATGCTAACACAGGTAATATTTCAAATGACATGACTGCCGTATTCGATGAATTAGCCTTAACAAACCCACCCATCTGAGTAGGTTCTTTGTCGATAGCTGTCATAATTTTGTCAGTTAAATTACCTTTTGGAAAAATTGTTTTTTTCTTTAAAACATCACTAATTAATTGATAATCAGACATAGAAGATCTCACACCCGCCATTTTACTTTTCTTAGAAAGTAGCGTGTCTACATCTTTATTGTTTATTTCACTGTCAAACAGTGATGAAATTTTTTCGTTCATTTCTATACTTTCCTTAGTTTACCAACGCTTGTTGGTTGTTTCGATTAATGGTTTCAGTTTTTCTGCAATTGTCTCACGAGCTCTAAATATTCTTGAACGAACGGTACCAATTGGGCAGTCCATTAATTCAGATATTTCTTCGTAACATAATCCATCGATTTCTCTTAAAGATATGGCTTCTCTTAATTCGTCAGGTAAATTCTGAATCGCACCATTCACTGTGTCAGCAATTTGATTTGACATCATTGAAGACTCTGGGGTTTCAGAAACTCTCAATTCAGACATTGACTCATAATTTTCCATTTCTTCAATCTCATTAGCATCCATGGCCTTAGGTCTCTTGCCTAATGATACTAAATGATTCTTCGCTGTGTTAATTCCAATTCTATAAAGCCACGTATAAAAAGCACTATCACCTCTAAAATTTCCGATCGCTCTGTAAGCTTTAATAAATGAATCTTGAACAATGTCTTCTATTTCAGATTGGTCTCGAACCATTCTTGAAATGAGGCGATACAATTTTAGCTGATATTTTTCTACCAACAGACTAAAAGCTTGTTTGTCACCTTTTTGAGCCTTTTCAACCAATTTTTGGTCTAGCGCTCTATCCGGATTTACAGGTTTAATTTCCATCTTAGAATTATCTAGTTTATTATTCGGGCTATTGTACACTGTAGAATTTTCAGAAACGATTTTTAATGGTTGCATGATGTACTTCTTTCTTTTTTTTAAGAGACAATGTAATGACTAATAGTATTATTAAAAGTTCCTAAATAATCAATAAAAAATGAAGAAAACGAATTTTGATGTATTAATCATTGGGAGTGGCCTAGCTGGACTAGCCACCGCCTTAAAATTAGCTGATCATAAGCGCATTGGAATTGTTTGTAAAACCGAGTTGACTGAAAGTTCAAGTCACTGGGCACAAGGTGGAGTCGCTGCAGCAATATCGCCAGAGGATCCTATATCATCGCATATAAATGATACTAAGAATGCTGGTGCTGGGCTATGTGATGAGGTTATCACTGAATTCGTTGCCAACAACAGTGAAAAGGCCCTAGAGTGGCTGATGAATCTTGGGGTTAATTTTACAAAAAATAAACAAAATAACGATTTACATCTCACTCGTGAGGGAGGTCACTCTCAGATGAGAATTGCACATGTTGCTGACACCACAGGCAAAGCAATTCAGGAACATTTAATTAAGAGAATTTTATCTCACCCTAATATCACGGTCCTAGAAAACCATATCGCCGTCGATATCATCACTTCAGAAAAAATGAAAATTGATATCGAGAAAAATACTTGTCTCGGCGCTTATGTCTTAAATAATAAAAATAATCACGTTGAAACATTCACATCAAACCATATTGTTTTAGCAACTGGGGGTGCAAGTAAAGTTTATCTCTACACCACGAATCCAGATGTCAGCACAGGCGACGGCATCGCCATGGGTTGGCGTGCAGGATGCAAAGTGGCAAACATGGAATTTGTTCAATTTCACCCCACCTGCCTGTTTGATGAAAAAGATAGATCTTTTCTTATCTCTGAAACCTTGCGGGGTGAAGGCGCAAAACTAGTGCTTCCAAGCGGTGAAACATTCATGGAAAAATATGATGATAGAGGTGATTTAGCACCTCGAGATATTGTGGCCCAAGCAATTGATTATGAAATGAAACAAAAAGGGTTGGTATGTGTGTATCTAGATATCAGTGACAAACCCGCGGACTTTATCCAAAAAAGGTTTCCAATGATTTACGAGCGTTGTCTTGACCGTGGCATAGATATAACAAAAGATCGGATACCTGTGGTGCCAGCTGCTCATTACACGTGTGGTGGACTCATGACTGATCGTGAAAGTAAGACAAATATTAATCAGCTTTATGCCATCGGAGAGGTCTCTTGTACCGGACTGCACGGCGCAAACCGTCTAGCAAGTAATTCCTTATTGGAATGTTTGGTGTTTTCTTCAACTGCCGCATCATCTATTTTAAATGATGACTTTACACATGATCATCAACTTCCAAAATGGGATGAGAGTCGAGTGACAGATGCTGATGAAGAAGTTTTGATTACACATACTTGGAACGAATTGAGAAGATTTATGTGGAATTATGTCGGTATTGTAAGAACCAATAAACGATTATCTAGAGCGCTTCATCGTATTAATATGTTGAGGGATGAAGTCGGTGAGTTTTACAAGAATTTTAAGATTTCCTCTAACCTCATTGAATTAAGAAACTTATTGCAAGTCGCTGAATTAATTGTCCTTTCGTCAATTGAAAGGAAGGAAAGTCGGGGCTTGCACTTCAGTAAAGATTTCCCGAAACCTGCTAAGATAGCGAAAAATACGATTCTAAAACCGCAAGATTACAAAGATTGATATGACTTGTTTAAATTTGGGGGAGTGCAAAATTAAGCACTTTCTCTATTCAGATAAAATTTAAAAGGTAAAAAAGATGAAAATTTCAATGAACACAGTTGTCACAATGAATTACGAAATTCGTGATGTAGACAATAATTTACTGGAATCAAGCAAAGAGCCCGTAACTTATCTCCATGGTGGATATGATCAAATTTTTCCTAAAGTAGAAGAAGCAATGCATAATAAAAATAAAGGAGATAAAGTTGAAATTGTGCTTGAGCCTGCAGAAGCTTTTGGTGAATATGATCCTGAGTTAGTACAATTGGAACCTACGAGCGCATTCCCTGAATCACAACTTAAGGAAGGAATGGCATTCGAAGGTGAGGATGAAAAAGGTGAAGTTATTATTTATTACATTAAGACCATTGCTGATGGCAAAGTAGAGGTAGATGGAAACCATCCATGGGCTGGTGAAAGAATTAACTTTCTTGCCATCATTGAAGATGTTAGAACCGCAAAAGATGAAGAAATTTCAAACAAACATGTGCAGCAACCTGACGAGAAAAAGCACTAAATTAAAATCAAGAAAACTTTTGTAAGTTTAGGCTTTAGGAGTTTTTTCTTTCTTTGACTTTCCTTTAGATTCTTTCTTTTTATCTCTATTTCCCACAACAATCCTTATTTTATTTAATTAAATGGTAAGTATTTTATTCTTTTGAGCTTTTAATTCTCAGCTCTTCTGGAATGTGTTGCTGGATTATTTTAATCAATGGATCATAGATTTTTGGGTTGGTTGCCACGATATTTCCCGTCAACAACCAATTATTTTTTTCATCGAAATCACTTACGATTCCACCAGCTTCAGATACAATTAGACCACCAGCTGCAACGTCCCAAGTAGATAAATTTATTTCCCAAAATCCATCAAACCAGCCTGCAGCAACATAGGCTAAATCAAGCGCCGCAGACCCAGGTCGGCGAATACCAGAGGTTTTTCTAACTAATTCTTCGAGGATAACAAGGTAATCTGTCAAGTAAGTAAAGTCTCTAAAAGGAATGCCGGTTCCAATAATTGAATTTTGCAGTTTTGAGCTCTTAGAAACGCGAATTCTTCTATCGTTAAGGTAAGCACCCTGCCCCTTTGACGCTGTAAATAGGTCATTTCTATTGGGGTCATAAACAACCGCATGGGTAATTTCATCTTTTTGCTTCAGTGCGATGGAGACACAATATTGAGGAATATTATGCAAGAAATTCGTTGTGCCATCGAGTGGATCAATAATCCACATATTCTCTTTTTTTTCTGATAAACCACTTTCCTCAGCAATGAAACCATGGTCAGGGTAAGCTTGAGACAGCACCCGAATAATTTCTTTCTCAGATGCTAAATCTACCTCACTTACGAAGTCATTCATATTTTTACTGGTGATAGTAAGTGAGCTAATATCCTCAGATGCACGAGTAATAATAGAGCCAGCTCTTCTGGCAGCTTTAATTGCAGTATTGAGTAACGGGTGCATAAGGGCCTTCTAATTTTAAATGGTAAAATTGCAGTTATAACTACCGCAATCATTTTACAGAGAAATTTGATGTCATCCAAAATAAATTATGAACAATTTAAGATTGTGCTTTGCCGAACTAGCCACCCTGGCAACATTGGTTCAACTGCACGCGCAATCAAAACCATGGGTTTTACTCATCTCACACTCGTGAATCCAAAGCAATTTCCTCATGCTGACGCCAATGCATTAGCAGCGGGGGCTGAAGATATCCTCGCCAATGCAACTATTGTGAGCGCTATTGAGGACGCTTTAAAAGATTGTCACTTAATCATCGGATTCACCGCAAGACAAAGAGAACTTTCCCAAGAGCACAAAAACATAAGAGAGATCGCTAAAGGACTTAAAAGTGAGTCTCATAGCAAAAAAATAGCACTTCTATTTGGTAATGAAACTAGTGGTTTATCGAATGATGAGATCAAGCATTGTCAAGTGCTTGGTTACATCAACTCAAATGCAAATTACTCATCCCTAAACCTTGCCCAAGCTGTTCAAATTATTTGCTATGAGATTCGTATGCAATTAACTGAAGGTAATGAAATTATTCAGCTATCTAAAGAAAATGAATTAGTCACACATGAAGTACAAAATGGCTTTTATCTCCATCTTGAGCAACTGCTAACAGAGATAGGTTTTTTAAAAAAAATACAAGGAGAACGGTTAATGCAAAGACTTCGTTTGCTATTTAATCGAACTAACATGGAAAAAGATGAAGTGAATATATTAAGAGGCATACTGACAGATATACAAAAAAAAATTAAAGATAAAACTTAAATTTTTATGAGACAATATTTGTAATAAATTTTAAATTAAATATCAAAAAACATTATGTTTAAAAAATTTAAAGAAGACCTTTCCATTGTTTTTGAAAGAGATCCTGCAGCCCGTTCTTATTTGGAAATATTGACCACTTATCCGGGTGTGCATGCCATTTTAATTCATCGGCTATCTCATAAATTGTGGTCCATTAAACTTTTTTGGTTGGGCAGATTTTTATCACATATCGGTCGGTTTCTAACAGGTATTGAAATTCATCCAGGCGCACAAATTGGAAGGAGATGTTTTATTGATCATGGTATGGGTGTTGTAGTTGGTGAAACGTCAATTATTGGGGATGATTGTACGCTTTATCATGGTGTCACATTAGGCGGGACATCATGGAAGCAAGGCAAAAGACATCCGACACTAGAAAATAAAGTGGTGATTGGTGCGGGGGCAAAAGTTTTAGGTCCTATAACGATTAAAGCAGGAGCTAGAATTGGTTCGAATGCAGTCGTTGTTAGTGATGTAACAAAAGATTCGACTGTCGTCGGGATCCCTGCCCGGGCTGTTAAAGAAACTAAAAAAGGAACAAGTTTTAGGCCGTATGCTGTGGGTAAAGATGAGGATGATCCAATGGTTAAATCAATCCAAGCACTCATTAATAAGGTCGCAAAACAAGAAAGAGAGATTGAAGCGCTCAACAAGAAAAAAAGTAAACCTAAAAAAGCACCTCCAAAAACTACCTGAAGCCATTTATAATCTTGATTAATTTAGTCAAGTATTATAAAATTTAATTTTATTTACCATTGAGCAACATATGAAATTAACTACGAAGGGTCGTTTTGCTGTCACGGCTATACTTGATCTGGCTTTGAATGAAAAAGATACGCCTATTAAATTATCTGAAATCAGTAAAAGACAATCAATTTCATTATCATACCTTGAGCAGCTTTTTGGCAAATTAAGGAAACAAGGTTTAGTAAAAAGCGTTCGTGGTCCTGGTGGCGGTTATTTTATTGCCAAAGATTATAATGCCATTAGCGTTAAAAATATTATTTCCTCAGTTGATGAGCAAATTGATGCGACCCAATGTGGGGGTAGAGAAAATTGTAACGAAGGACATCAGTGTATCACTCATGGATTATGGGAAACCCTTAACTCCAAAATTCTTAATTATCTAGAGTTAACAACTCTTGATGAATTAGTTAAAACGCAAAGAAATAAATCTGAGGATCAGCTTATTGATTTTCCAACCGTTAAAAATAATAGTGACTTAAGTAAAATGGAGGTTTTTTAACTTAAGATGATCTACCTAGATAACAACGCAACCACAGCCCTTCATCCTGAAGTTTTAAAGGAAATGTTACCTTTTTTAACTTCACAGCAAGGTAATCCTGCATCTAATCATACTTTTGGTAGAAATGCCCATACGGCCATTGAGGAAGCAAGAGAAAAAGTTGCCACTTCTGTGAATGCCCATCCATCGCAAGTTATTTTTACTTCAAGCGGAACTGAATCAAACAACACTATTATTAACGGAATTGCAAAAGCTTATCCTGACTCTCATTTTGGATTTAGCTCCATCGAACATCCATGTATATCAGAGCCTATTAAATCCTTAGTTCACCAGGGCTTTATGGTCTCAGAGATTCCGGTTGATTCGAATGGCATCTTTAATGTGTCGGATATCTCAGATAAAACAAGGCAATCTTTAACTTTCCTATCAGTCATGATGGCCAATAACGAAACGGGCGTCATACAAAATATTTCGGAAATAGCGAATTGGGCTAGAGAAAATAAAATTCAGTTTCATACCGATGCAGTTCAAGCATTGGGAAAAATTAAAGTCGATTTTGAGGCGCTCGATATTGATGCAATGACTATCTCTAGCCATAAAATTTATGGGCCTCAGGGCATTGCTGCACTCATTGTCAATAAAAAAATAGATCTCTCTCCATTCATGCAGGGAGGCGGACAAGAAAAGGGGTTGCGAAGTGGGACAGAAAATATTGCAGCAATAATTGGATTCGGAAAAGCTTGTGAACGTTCAAATCAAAATAGAGTCAGATTCGAACAAAATATTAACTTATTAAAGCTAACCTTAGAGAAAGCTTTAATAGAATTAGGTGCAATTATTTTTTGTGAAAATAGTCGTAGATTAAGTAATACGACATTTTTTTCTTTTAAAAATATTGATGGCTCAACATTACTGACAGCCCTTGATAGAAAAGGATTTGCTATCGCAAGCGGGTCAGCTTGTTCAAGTAATAGCGCTGAGCCTAGCCATGTTCTTTTGTCGATGGGTGTTGATTTAGATTTAGCTCAAGGCGCACTTAGAGTGAGCCTTGGGGTGGAAACCACCGAAAATGAAATTAATGACTTCATAGAAACACTTAAAAATGAAGTGAATAGATTAAAACAACTAACTGCTGTGGCAGCTTAATAAAAGATAAGGATATTATGAAAAACAAGTTATACGATATGCCAATTTACATGGATTACTCTGCAACTACGCCAGTAGATCCTCGTGTTGCTGAAAAGATGATTCCCTATATCACGGAAGATTTTGGAAATCCAGCCTCAAGAAGTCACCCTTATGGATGGACTGCTGAGAAAGCCGTTGAGAATGCTAGGAAAGAGATTGCTCTTTTGGTGAATGCTGATCCAAGAGAGATAGTTTGGACATCCGGTGCTACAGAATCCAACAATTTAGCCATTAAAGGAGCGAGCAATTTCTATTCCAAAAAAGGAAAGCATATTATTACACTAGCTACAGAACACAAGGCGGTGATTGATGCTGTAAGAGAATGCGAACGAAACGGGTATGAAGCAACTTATATGGAGCCAGAACCCAATGGACTTCTTGACATCGAAAAATTCAAATCAACGATACGTCCAGATACCGTTCTAGTTTCAGTGATGTTAGTTAATAATGAAATTGGAGTAATACAAGACATTACAGCTATTGGAAATATCTGTCGTGAAAATAATATCATTTTTCATGTGGATGCAGCTCAAGCCACTGGCAAAGTTAAGATTGATTTAGAGACATTACCCGTAGACCTGATGAGTTTTTCTGCTCATAAAACCTATGGTCCAAAAGGCGTAGGTGCGCTCTATGTAAGACGTAAGCCTCGAATTCGAATAGAACCACAAATGCATGGTGGTGGTCATGAAAGAGGTATGCGCTCGGGTACGCTAGCAACTCATCAAATCGTAGGTATGGGTGAAGCATTCAGAATTGCCAGAGAAGAAATGGATGAAGAAAATAACCGTATCAAAAATTTACAAGCTAAACTTTTAAAAGGTCTCACTGAAATTGAAGAAACTTATATAAACGGTGACTTGGAAAAAAGAGTACCTCACAATTTAAATATCAGTTTCAATTATGTCGAAGGTGAATCTTTAATAATGGCTATTAAAGGAATTGCTGTATCCAGTGGTTCAGCATGTACATCCGCAAGTTTAGAACCGAGTTATGTACTCAGGGCACTAGGTCGCTCAGATGAGCTTGCGCATAGCTCCATCCGTTTTTCTATCGGAAGATTTACCACTGAATCCGATGTTGAGTTTACAATAGCGTTATTAAAAGAAAAGATTGATAAATTAAGAGAATTATCACCTTTATGGGAAATGTTTAAAGATGGTGTTGATTTAGAAAAAGTAGAATGGGCAGAGCATTAATTAATATTTATTTGGAGAACTAGCATGGCATATAGCGATAAAGTTTTAGATCATTATGAGAACCCAAGAAATGTTGGATCATTCAATAAAGATGATTCTAATGTGGGCACTGGTATGGTGGGTGCTCCAGCCTGTGGTGACGTAATGAAATTACAAATTAAGATGGGTAACGATGGAATTATTGAAGATGCAAAATTTAAAACCTATGGTTGCGGTTCTGCGATTGCTTCTAGCTCATTAGTTACAGAATGGCTAAAAGGTAAATCATTAGATCAAGCATCAGAAATTAAAAATTCAGCCATAGCAGAAGAATTAGCTCTCCCGCCAGTAAAAATTCATTGCTCTGTGTTAGCTGAGGATGCGATTAAAGCTGCCGTTGAAGACTTAAAAACAAAACAAAAATAAGATGTCAATCTCAATGACAGAAAAGGCTGCTAATAGAGCAAAAAGTTACCTAGAATCTAGGGGTAAAGGTGTGGGTCTAAAGCTTGGAGTAAAGACAACCGGCTGCTCTGGTATGGCTTATGTTCTAGAATTTGTTGATGAGGCAAGTCCTGAAGATCAGATATTTGAAAGTCATGGAATTAAAATTTTGGTTGATCCAAAAAGTCTTATTTATATCGATGGTACTGAATTAGATTTTGTAAGAGAGGGGCTGAATGAAGGATTTCAATTTAACAATCCAAACGTGAAAGATAGTTGTGGTTGTGGAGAAAGCTTTACAGTTTGACCCAAAATTACTTTGAATTATTTAATCTTCCTGAAAAATTTCAAATAGATTTAGAGATGTTGCAAGAAAATTATCGCGCGATACAAAAAGAAATTCATCCTGATAGGTTTACTACCTCTTCAGAAAATGAGAAGGTTCAGTCAATGATTAAGTCCACCCAAGCGAATGATGGTTATCAAACTTTAAAGTCCCCAATAAAAAGGGCAAAATATATTTTGTCGCTACATGAACCTGCAGAGAAAATCACTCTTCCGCCTGATTTCTTAATGCAACAAATGGAATGGGAGGAACATTTTGAAGCTATTGAGAAAAATAATAGTGAGCTAGCTAGGTTTAAATCGACTATCAATAAAAAATATGGGGAATATTTTTCATTGATTTCAACTCAAATTGATGATGATCAAAATTGGAGTGATGCTGCCATCTCAATTGATAAACTTTATTTTATTGAAAAGCTTCTTCATAAAATTAATAGCGCTCTCAATTAAATGGCACTCCTACAAATATCTGAACCTGGAAAAAGTACAATGCCTCATGAGCATAGGCGGGTAATTGGTATTGATCTTGGGACCACCAATTCCCTTGTGGCTTCTGTTGTTAATGGCAGCCCAACTATTTTAAATTTAAATAGTAAATCAAATCTTCTCCCTTCAATTGTTCATTACTCTAAAGAGTCTATTCTTATTGGAAATGATGCAAAGAATCTTTTAAGTAAAGATCCTAAAAATACAATATCATCGTCTAAAAGACTTATTGGTAAAACAATTACTGATATCAATCAAGATCATTTTTCTCTTAACCTAGCTGATGGTGAAGGCGTTATAAATATAAAAACTTCAATTGGAATGAAAAATCCTATTGAAGTTTCTGCAGAAATTTTAAAGACACTTAAATCGGTTGCTGAAAATAACTTAGGTGGTGAACTTATGGGTGCCGTTGTTACTGTTCCTGCTTATTTTGATGATGCGCAAAGACAGGCTACAAAAGATGCTTGTGAATTAGCAGGATTAAATGTTTTACGTTTAATTAATGAGCCAACTGCAGCTGCAGTTGCTTATGGTTTAGACAAAAAATCGATGGGGCACTTTGTTGTTTTTGACTTAGGTGGTGGTACATTTGATGTTTCTATTTTGAATTTATCTAAAGGGTTGTTTGAGGTTTTAGCCACGCATGGTGATGCCAATTTGGGGGGTGACGATTTTGATCAAGCGATTGTTAATTTTTTAAATGATAAATATAAATTAAAAGTCAAAGATATTGAAGTGCAGGCTCTTGTATCAATCCTTGCAAAAGAAATTAAAGAATCACTATCAACTAAAAACGAAGTGGTTATTGAGAAAAAAATTAGTGGTATAGAAATTAACGAAACTTTCACACAAGAACTATTTAAAACCTTAGTTCAGGATTTAATTGAGCAAACACTTAAAGCAACTAAAAATGCTTTAAATGATGCGCAACTGAATAACAACCAAATTGATGGCATTATCATGGTTGGAGGCTCAACACGAATGCCTTGTATCCAAGAGGCTGTTAAAAACTTATTTAAAAAAGACCTCCTTAATGATTTAAATCCAGATGAAGTCGTCGCGTTAGGGGCTGCTACCCAGGCAAATATTTTAGCAGGCAATGGAGAAGAAGACCTTCTATTATTAGATGTAACTCCGCTTTCCCTTGGTATTGAGACAATGGGAAGCATTGTGGAAAGAATTATTCCAAGAAATACAACGCTGCCTGTTGCGATGGCGCAAGAATTTACCACTTATAAAGACGGTCAAACGGCAATGATCATCCATGTAGTTCAAGGAGAAAGAGAGTTAGTTGATGATTGTCGGTCTTTAGCTAAATTTACCTTAAAAAAAATCCCCCCTATGGTCGCAGGTGCGGCAAAAATTAAAGTTACCTTTCAGGTGGATACCGACGGTTTGTTATCCGTTTCTGCACAAGAAACAACCACAAATGCAAAAGCATCCATAGAAGTAAAGCCAAGTTATGGTTTATCTGAAGATAAAATTAAAACAATGCTCCAATCATCATTTGATCTAGCAGAAGAGGACAAGAATTCCAGAATGCTTTCTGAAACTAAAATAGAGGCAATTCAATTGATTGAGTTAACACAAAAGGCCTTAGATGCAGATAATGATCTGCTTTCAGAATCGGAATTTAACTTAATAAAAAAAGATCTGGACGCCTTAATTGATTCCATCAAGTCATCAAATAACGATAAAATTAAAGAGGCTAATAAAAAATTAAATGCTCAAAGCGAGTCCTTTGCTGCAAAAAGAATGGATCGATCTATTCAAAAAGCCTTAACTGGAAAATCTATTAACAAACTGGAATTTTAAAATGCCTAAAATTATTGTTCTTCCTCATGACCTTTGCCCAGATGGTGATGTTTTAGAAGCTAAATCTGGAGAATCAATATGTAGTGTTTTATTAAAAAATCATATTGATATTGAGCATGCTTGTGATCAAGTTTGTGCCTGCACTACTTGTCATGTTGTAATTAAGGAAGGATTTTCCTCGCTTGATGAATCTGAAGAAGAAGAAGATGATATGTTAGATAAAGCTTGGGGGTTAGAACCTACGTCAAGACTATCCTGCCAGGCAAAAGTCAAAGATCAAGACATTACAGTTGAAATACCCAAATATACAATTAATCTAGCTAGTGAATAAAAAACCCCACCAATGTGGGGTTTTTTAAAAAAGACAGGTCGTACAAATAACCTAGAATTTATAAGTCACATCTAGCTGAATTAAATCCATTGAGTCTATGCACATACCAGTATCACCTGTAACTCCTGGGGTACAGCCTACAGATTTATCCTTTATCTCCCCATAAGCGTAAGCAACATTAAATTTAACATTATCTTCAATCATGTATTGCCCTTTAAATGCAATTCCTTTCAAGTTTACCTTTGAATCAAAAATGTCAGAATCAACATGATTGGGATCAACAGAATATGTTCCTACCTCTTGATACCAAATGTTACCTTTCCAATCACCTTTTTTCTGCTTACCCCTATCTAGGGCAATAAAGTCTTTATAGGAACCGAACCCAACACCTATCATAAAAGCTGAGTTATCGTCAGATCCCCCATCAATCTCAAAAGCAGAAATCGCTGCTTTTCTTCGATCGTCGCCATCAAGATTGTAAGCATAGTCCCCAAATAATGTCATACCTAAACCAGGTTTGACCATCATCTTATAATCAGCAGGAATTTCAATTAATGAAAGGTCATTGATCCCTGTTGCGTCATCACCAATAACAGATGGATTAAACACTTTTTCAGATTTCGTATTTAAGTTATCATCATTTGTATACATGGTATAAGTAAGGCCTGTTTTAAATGATGGGCCAGATTTCACATCAAATCTATGTTTACCAATCACTTGGCCAGAGATT
>ERZ1046740.880-NODE-880-length-23198-cov-4.410837_pt1 | contig 23198 bp, 22 predicted proteins | sample MGYA00383093_ERZ1046740 | MGnify/ENA primary metagenome ERZ1046740 (study PRJEB29581, sample SAMEA5548363) | metagenome | biome: marine; feature: coastal; material: water | depth 25 m | study: Short-term variability in the microbial, nano- and picoplankton... | reverse complement strand
TCATCATCAAGACAAAAAGCAATTGATGGTCTTAAAAGATTTAACATTTTAGTATCATTTAAATCATATGTAATATTACTAATAATATCTTCATCTGTTTCAAGACCCATCGCTTTAAATAGAATGAAAATAGGAATATCTGATAATTGAGATGTTTTAATACTTATAACACCATTTTTCATATTCTTGATGTTAATAATCTGTAAATTATCCGACCAATCATCTTTTTTAGAATTAATATGAGCAATATAATATTTATCACCTTCATAAGAAGTATCTTTTTTAGTAAAAACTAAAATTTTATTCTTAACCATTTCTTCAATAGAAATAACTACTTTTTCACCACCATTAACAATAAAATATCCTCCTGGATCATATTTGCATTCACCATGAATATCATTTTTAATATTAGTTGAACAGTATTTCGATTTTACCATAATCGGAATTTTTGCAATCGCAATATCTTTTTCAACTTCATCAACTACAATAAATTGTTTTTCTTCTGTTAACATATCTTGTTTTTCAACATATTGTGTTACATCAGCTAAAATAGTTCCAAAATAATTTAAATGATTCTTCCTAGCTTCTTTTGGAAATAATATATCAGTTTCATTTTCAAAAGTTGCCGGTCTTAATCTAATATTTTCTACTTTAAAACCATGAATATATAAAATATTATTATCATCGCTTTCATAAAAAATATTATTTTCCTTCATAAGACTATAAGGTATAATTTCTTCTACAAGTTGATGATATGATGCAAACAAATGTTCATATAAAACTCTGGGTTGTTTAAAATATAATTTAATTAACCTATCAATATCGTTTTGTTCTATACTTGACATTATTATTACTATACTATTCTTTTTAAATAAAAATTTTTTAAATCAATTTTTATTAAAATTTAAGAAAAATTCATATATTAATTATCTTTTTTTACATCATCTTCAAGATTATTTAAGAAATCTAACATTTCTGTATCATCTTTAAAAGTCTTTTTATTCTCTTTTGGTTTATCTATTTTTTTATATTCTATACTTGATGGAATAAATAGTTTCATTACATATCCCATTGCTTTGCTTAACAAAATATTCTTTCCTTTAACATACCAACTATTTATTAATTCCAATCCTTGATATAAATAACAAATACCCCAAATATTTTTTATATAATTAAGTGTAGAACCAATTAATACACTAAAAAAGTAAATATATCTACAAATTATATCACTAACTTTATTTACCAAACTTAAATCTTTATTATCTTCATAATAATTTTTATTAGAATAAAAAGTAGTTAGTAAACTTGAACTAAAAATAAATAACATTTTAAATGCTAAACTAAAATGAACAAAGTAATATAAAAATATATACATTAAGAATAATTTAATAATTTCCATTATTAAATTATATTATCTAATCCTTAAATTATTAACTTATAAATTCCATACTTGATTACATTTTAAGTCTAAAAGTTCTTTAATATCGTATTCTGTTTCTTGTAATTGTCCATTTTTTATTATTTTTTTTATTAATTTATCAAAATGTAATTTATTTTCATTATATAATAAAATCCAGAATGGTAAATTATTTTGATATACAGAAAGATTATTAGACAAATCTATAATAATATCACCTCTTTTAACTTTTGTACTTAATATAATTGGTGAAATTGTTAATTCATTTTGTTTACTATAATAAATTAGTCCATCTTTTTGATAGTAGTAAACTAAATTATAGTAATCTAAAAATAATGAAACTAATTTTATAGGAAAAAAACTTAAAAATTTATTTGTAGTAACTAACTTATTATTTTCATCAACTATGCCAATTAAATGTCCGTAAAAAATATTAACAAAAAAATCCCTGAAAGAAACTAGATACTTAATCATTAAAATAGTAAATACTTTTTTTTTATATAACTAACCTAATTAAATAGTAAATTATTTATATAAATAATGGAAACAAATTTTGAAAACAATTGGAATTTATGGTATCATTCTGAAAAAGATAATTGGAAAATAAGTGGTTATATGAATATATATACTATTAATAATATTTCCAGTTTTTGGAAATTATATAATAATTGGGATAAATTAGGAGGTATAACATCAAAACATTTCTTTTTAATGAAAGAAGGTATTAATCCTATATGGGAAGATGAGAATAATATTAAAGGAGGATGTTGGTCTTTTAAAGTTTCTGAATATCAAGCAAAAGAATTATGGGAAGATTTATCTATGTATTTAGTTTCAGATCATTTATCTGTAAATAAAGATGATGTTGTTGGTTTATCAATATGTCTTAAGAAAAATTATAATGTTGTAATTAAAATATGGAATAAGACATCTAAAAATAATAGTTTAAAAATTTTAAATGAAAAAATACTTAAGAAATGGGGGATGGATGTTATATATATAGCACATATGCCTGAAAATAATTAAATTTTTTCTAATATATATATATATAATGAGTCTTGATATTTCAACTGTTGTTGGTTCATTAGTTGGTGTTGGTATTGGTACTAATGATACTGTAACACACACTTTTACTTTTACTACATATGCTGATGTACAAGTATTACTCGGGTTATTGGGTATGGGTAGTCTAACTACTGTAAATTTTGATTATAATATTATAGTAAATTCAGGTGTTACTCTTGCACTTAATTCTACTACTGGCATTAATCGTACTTATAATTTAACAGATATTTCTGGTGCAATAAACAGTACATTTATTAATAATGGGGCTGTGCATGTGGATACAGTTTCAGGAAGTGTAGCTTTTAATATAGAATCTGGAGAAGAATTAATTAATAATGATAACCTAACCATAGCTTCAAGTAGTACTTTAACAATTGCAGCAAGTGGAACCTTAACAAATACATCTTTTGTAATCTTGAATACAGGTACTTTAACAAATAATGGCACACTTGCTCTAACTGGAACATCCACTTTAATGGGTCATTCAGGAACAAATACAATTACACAAGCGGGTACTTTTACTCTTGCTGATACTTCACAAATTGACTTACGAGGAGGATCTACAACGAATTTTAATATTGATAGTGATATGACAATTAGTTCAGGTACTTCCTTAATTTGTGGTGATCAATGTTGGGATGGAGATGCTACTACAACTGTTGATACAGGTGTAACTCTAAATGTTGATGGTGGTGTTACTGTACATGATGATTTTGAAAATAATGGTACTGTTTCAGTCAATGTAGGTGGAAGCTTCTATTTCAGTCCATCATATGGAACTTTAACTGGTAGTATAACTGATAATGGTGGTAGTATTGATTTATTAGTTGACTATGGTTGTGGAGGAGGTGGAGGAGGTGTTGCTTGTTTCTTAAAAGGAACTAAAATTTTAACTCCTACTGGTTATGTTAATGTAGAAGACTTAAAAAAATCTGATTTAATTCAATTAAATAATGGTAAAACAACACAAATTAAATTAATGACTGATTTTAAATTAAGACCTAATGAAAAAACATTACCTTTCAAAGTTCCTAAAGGAAAATTCAACGCAATTGAAGATTTGTATATTACTCCTGCTCATGGGTTAAGAGTAAGAAATTTCTTCATCCCTGCTTGTCAAATTAAAGGTTTAGAACAAGAAAAAGAAACTGAAGAAAAAGTATTAACTTACTATCATATTACTACTGATAATTTCTTAAAAGATACCATTATTGCTAATGGCGTTGCTTGTGAAACTTTCTATGACTACACCTGTTTAACTCCTCAAATAATTAAAAAATACAAAGATTTAAGAGTATACAACAAAGGTTTCAGAAGAGTAGAAGGAACTAAAGACGATTTATCCACAGTATGGAGCTATGTAAATGTTCAAACTAGAAAAGCTATTTGCAAAAAAGATAAATCTAAATCTAATTAAATTATAATAATTAATAAAAAATAATAATTATTATAAAATAAATACTAACTCTTAGATGGTGATAATACTAATTTAATTTCACCTAGAGCAGCAACTGAATATTTAACAATTAATGGATAATCATTTTTAAGATATAAGGATACCGAATTACATAAATTCGTACATTTGGTAAAAATTATTAAATATTTTAATTCAAATAATCCCTGAACTATTTCACTACTATTTTCTGTATTAATATCAATAGATAATCCTCCTAAAGATTCACCAACCTCAAAATCAACAATACCTAATCCACCTTTACCTGATAAAAATACTCTATTATTCGTACATTTTATTTCCATATTATCAGCAACGGAAGCCATATCTTTACAATATTTATGAAAATCACTTGATGGTAAATTTATAGAATAAGGGAATTGAACTGGGTCTACTTCATATTTTTCATCTTCTAAATCCATTAGATTTAAACGGAAAATTTTCTTTTCATTACGTTCAGTACTTTCTAAAATTATAATTAATTTATTAATATCTTCATCATCAACAGCCCATGTCATAGTATCAAAATGTGTCATGCATTTCAAACATTTTAAAAGATTATTTAAATTTACACCAATAGTAAGTTTTCTTTTAGGATAATTATATTTATAATGTTCAAACTTATCAGCATCTAATCTACAATGAACTAAAATACTACTGGTTTTATTAACTTCTTTAATTATAACACCTCCAATTTTTTTACTTTTATGTTCAGTTTCTTTTTCTAATGTTTTTTCTTCATCACTATCCTGATCACTATCCTGAACACTATCCCGATCACTATCCTCACTATCCTCACTATCATCGCTATCACTTTCATAATCACTATCAGGTAATGAATCATCTATATGATACGGATAAAAATTTAAATTAACATCAGTTAATAGCGAATTTAATGTATCAGTTAAAATCTTTACAGCTGCTGTCTGGGTTGTTTTTAATTCAACTATATATACCATTATTTAAATTATATAATGTATTCTTTAACATAATTAATTTAAAATCAATTTTTCTAAAAATAAAGTTTTTAGAAAAAGTCGATGTTATTTTGGAAATAGCATCATGTAATTATTATTTATAAAACTAATTAAAAGTTTAGAAAAAAAATAATCTAAATTAATTTATATGGTTAATACCTACAAATTAGTTAATCCTTTTATTCAAGGTGATTTTAACGATAAAGCAAAAGCTGTTAACTCATTGGAAGCAGCAAAAGAATTTTATGGTAACTTATCCGAACATTTTAATAATAATGTTCCTAAATTTTATTTTACTATTCAAAAAGGAAGTTCTGGAAAAGGTAAATATTATCACTTTTTAGTAAAAGAAAAAAGAAGTAAAGATAATGTAAGTTTCTCGATTGAACCTTATAAAGTAAGAGGCGAGTCTGATGCAAATAAAAGTTTTGCTAAAAATCTTAAAAAATTCAAAGGAAGAATGGAATTAGAAGGTGGTGCTAAAAAGAAATCTAAAAGATCTAAAAAACGTAAATCAAGTAAAAAAAGAAAATCTAAAAGCAAAGATGATTCATCTTCTGAAGAATATATCAAAAAAGAACTTTCATATGTTCCTGTAGCTGATTTACCAATTCATCATTGGTGGTATGATCCATCTTTATACAAAGTAGATTCAGTATATATTCCTACTTTCTATTCTTATGTAACACCTTATATTGAAGTAGTATCAATAATAAATTAAATTATTTTATTATATTCAAATAATGTTTTATAACATCTTAAAAGTTCACGAGTGATATTATCATAAATATCATTAATAGCATCTTTAGCAGCAAAATTAATTAAATATTTAGGTTCAATATTGAGTAAATATTTATTTAATCCTTCAAAATTTAACATAATTTTACTTTCAATAATATCATAAATTTCTGTTTCTGAATAAATACGAAGAAAATATTCTGTATACTTTTTCTTATTTTTAGAATTTTTAAAAGGTATCATTTCATTCATTGTTTCAATATCCATTACATATTCTTTTTCATCTTTACTTGCAAAATATAAAGCCTTAGAAAAATCTAATGATTTAGTAATATTAAATAATGATTCAACGATATATATTTCTTCATTTTGAAGCAATAATTTATTTTTAAAAAATTCATACAAAGTTTTAAATTCGTCTTCAGAATACATATCTTTACGAGGAACAAAATTATCCATAACTGTAGTATTAATTCCAATACCTATATCACCGAAATTAATAATTAATGGTGTATCAACAGTAGGAAAATTAACTGTTAACATATTTAAATCTTCATTATAACATGATACCAAACCTTTGTTATAATTTTTCCCAAGAATATGAAAAATATCACGACTTTCTTTTGTATCTAATTCAATTAAATATTCTTTAAAAGAGTCTAAAAACATAAACATTTTAGAATATAATTTGGGAATCATTACATCATCATAAATTGTATAAAAATAATTATAAGGAAAATATCCATGTTCCATAGTAAAATCTGTTCGTGTTTCCACTAATTCAAAATATTCCATTAACTTATTTAGTTTAATAAATACTCGATTAGTATCATAATCTGTATAACAAATTTTTTCACTATTTAGAATAAGTTGTGAAACACCATCAAGACCTTCACTTACACCAAAAAAGAATTTATTTAATTCATCCAAAGGAATTACTTTTCCATAATCGGGATGAATATCTAAACGAGCATAATTAATTAATCCAATTTTTTGTAAATTTGAATAATAATATTTTTTATTTGTTAATTCTGACATTAATTATTTAATATTTAATTGTTATTATTTATTAAATCAATTTTTCTAAAAATAAACTTTTTATTTAGTTTTTCTAAATACATAATAACGATTTAAGAATGAATATAATCTACTTCCTTTACTATCACCTTTTAATTCATTATAAAATGTTGCTACATCTTTATAGAATTTTTTATTTTTAGGGTTTTCTTCATAATCAATTACATCAGTAAAGAATCCTTTATTAGTATGATACAAGTTTTGGAACAAGTCAGTATCAACTAATTCACATCCAGCACGTTTCATTGTTCTAATCATTAATTCTGGTGTTACTAAATATTCTTGATTATATTTATCATTAATCCATCCCATTAATACATCAATTGTTTGTCCCGGTTTATCTTTTACTTTACCATCATATTTTTTAACAATTTCAAATAATTTATTTCTATTACCTTCATCATCTGTATATTGATAATAATATGAATCATTTCCGTCAAGTAATTTTTCTACTTGTCCAGGATCAAATAATGTTAATAATACATAACCATCTTTTCTTAAGAATTTATCAATATTGCCTACTAAATTAGTTACACTTTGTTCACTATCAAATAGATAATGAATTACAAATTGTGATGTGATAACATCAAATTTCTTACCTTCTTTAAAAGTTTTAACAATTTTATCTTTATCATTTTGAGCTAAATTAGGAAATTTATTAGATTGTGCTTTAAGATTTAATGGAATAGAACCATCTGCTTGAATAAATACAGAATTAGGATATCCGGGGAATTTCTTTTTCATAAAATTATATCTTACAATAGCACCATCTGTTGAAGAATTTATCCCTTCGTAATCCACATCAATTCCTACATAATCTCGAATTTTTGCGTGATACATTTTTTGAATATCACCACCTCTACCGCACCCAATATCTAAAATAGATTTTTTCTCAAATTTACCATTTCTATTAACACGTGTTGGTTTACAATAAGTATAAATAATAATAGATTTAAGCCAATTATGGAATTTTCTCATTTCTTTACACAAATTAGATATTTTTTGATAATAAACATCTTGTTGTCTTTCACTTGTTACAACAGAACTATCAATTCTTGAACTTAATGTTGTTCTTTGTGAATCATATGTAGATGGAACAGATAAATTTCTAATTTCTTCAATTGTTACTGCTTCTCTCATAGATTTCCAAGTTTTTCTTGCTACGTCTTTATAATTACCATATTTTTTACCATCTCTTCTAATTGATTCAGTCTTATCCCAACGTGTTCTTAGAATTTGCCATCTGAATTGATGTGGAATAGCTGGATTATTATTATAAATAATTTCAATAACCGTTTTATCTTGAACCATATTTCCTTCAACATCTCTTACTTCATCTCTGTCAATTGGAAAATAAGCTTTATCATTATTATCCTTGGGCATAAATGGAATAGGTACTTCTTTATTACCAAATGTATCTCCTACCATAAAATTAATAATTCTAAAGTTTTGTTGTTCAATAATATCAGGTAATGAATTATCAAAAATTTCTAAATAACCTCCAAATTCATTTCTTTCAAATGTTACATATACATCAATAGAGTTTTGACTTGGCGGTTTGTATTTATAAATAGGATATTGATGTTCTCTTTTATCTCTGGTATATTTTTGTTCCAACCCAGTAAAAATAATACCATCTAATTGGTAAGGACAATTTATTTTATCATTTTCAGTACAATTAGTCCAAATCAAATCTGAAAATAAGAATACTTCAGATGATTCACCACCACTTGGATAGATAAATAATTTAGGATGAAATATAATATCATTTGGTGTAGCTTTAGTAATTAACATATTTATATGTTTATAAAAATCTTCTATTTGAGTTTGATAATATTTTCTTATATTATCCATATTAAATTTACCACCATAAGGTTTAGCATCAAATAATTTAAATCCATTTTTTGCTTTGTCTTTTTGTGATACAATACCAATTTTACTACAAATTTCTTTAGCTAATTCAATACGTTTCATTAATGTTGTTTCGCCTCTAATATCTTTTCCTTGATAGAATAAACAATCAAAAACCATATATAAATATTTCCTTGAACTTGTAAGATGAATTAGTTCCCCTTCTAAAATTGTATTATCTAAACCTTTAATACTTGCAATTTTTCTAATAACTAAATTATTTGAAAGTAAATACATATTTCCATCTGTTACATAAAGAGCAAACTTATCACCATCTGCTTTATCAGTAACACTATATTTATTAGGAATTTTATCTACAATATGTTGCACTTCAGCACTAATAGGTTGCATAGAATAAAGGTTTTTAAAATTTAAATTATTAGGACCATATACAAGATCTTTATAATTCTTAATTACTTTAGTTGTTTCTGTAGAACCAATTAAATTATCACTATTAACAAGAACTTTTTTAATAGTTTCCATTTCACCTAAAATCTTATTAAGAACTTTTCTATTTAATTTACCTGCAGGGGAATAATCTAATTCAAGTTCATATAATTTATTAGCTTTTCTTAATTCATTAACATTATCCGCAAATTTAACAACACTTAAATCAGCAATTAAATTTTCTTTTTTATCTAATTCTAAAGTTATACGTTGTTTATATCTAAAGTTAATTTTTTCAGCTTGTGATAATGGTAGATTTGCTAAATTATTAATTATTTTATTATCAACAGGTAATTCTTTTGATTTTCTAATACGAATATCAAAATTATCCAAATCAATAACATATTTTTTATCTTTTAATTTATTCATAACAGTCACATCATCCTTACCTACAAATTGAGTAATCAAAATAGAATAAATTATATGATTTTTTCTTTCATGAACTAAATTTAAAAAAGTATTAATATTTTCAGTGCCATTTATAGAAACACGATATGTATTATTACCTTCATAATTATACATAATATCTAAAGAAGAACTTTTTGTCATTTTTAAGTCTTCTTTTCCACTTTTCCATTTAAAAAACTTAAGCATCTTCATAAAATTAACAACTGATAATTTATTTGTTTTCTTATAATTATTAAACATAACTTCAAATTCTTCATTTTTGTTAATACTTGCAAAAAGTTTATCTATATCAGAATTTTGTTTACTAGTTAACATTATTCTTATTGAGATTTCATCCTTATATAAATTTAAATTAATTATATCAATTTTTATTTATTAAAGTTTTTTTTCTAAATATTAATAAATGGAATTTATTGATTATAAAAATTTATTAGAAAGTAAAAATATTTTATTATATGATGCTCAATATAGAATATCATATCAAAGAATGAAAGACTTGAATAAATCTATTTTTAATCAAAATGGTGGTGGTTCAAATAGAATTATTATAGACCCTTTTCATGTAATAAAATTTACAAATAAAAATAAAATTATAGAAATAGTCAATTCTTTACTAAATAAAAATATAAACAAGGCATGTAAATTATGTAAATACATCCATTAATCTCAATAAAAATACCATCGGCATTTTTTAGAAAAATTGCATGTTGGACAAAAAACGGCTCTTTTTTATTTATATATATATAAATAAAAATTGATATATATATATAATTTAAATATTTATATTAATTATAATGAATCATTCTGTATACGTATTTACAAAAATAGATGGTAAAAATTATATAACAACATATCCAAAAAATACTTGTGTTAGTGTACAAGAATTATTAATTAGATCTTTTGATAAATTTTTTAGTAAAAATGGTTATGAAAGTATATTACACATGTCTTCAAGTAATAAAAATAATTTCTTAAAAAGTTGTTATTTTACTTTTTTAGGTAAATCCCACAATTTTTCTGAGGAATATTATTTCGATACTGCTGAATTAGCAGATAGAACAATTGATATTACATATCGTTGCGGTAATCCACAAAAATTTGATAATTATACACTTCAAAAAATTAACGAAATTATGTTAAATGAATAAATTTATAATTTATAATTTTATATAAATGATTAAATTATTACATCGCGGAAATCAAAAAAATTATTTGGAAAATTCATTTATTGCTTTATCTACTGGATTTATAAATTTAGAATATGATGGTTTTGAAACAGATTTAAAATTAACAAAAGATAATAAATGGATATTATTTCATGATGATAATTTAAAAAGATTATGTAATGTAGACATAAATTTAAAAGATATAAATTATATTGATTTACCTTTATTAATAAATCATTTTCAAATACCTTTATTATCTAATTTATCATTTTTAAAATGTAAAAATAAAATAATGAATTTAGAGATTAAAGAACCTTTTGATATAGATAGTAGAAGTAAGGATGATTTAATAAATATAATTAAAAGAATTGATAATAATATTATTATATCTTCTTTTGATTGGAGATGGTATAATTGGTGTAAAAAATATAATTTAAATTTTGGTCATTTAATAGAAGAAATAAATGGTAATATAACATATCCAAAAGAAGGAGATTTGTGGATTTTACATTATAAATTAATAAATAATGAAATAATAAAAAAATGTAGAAATAATAATATTAAAATTGGTTGTTTTACGTTAGATAAAACTATTAAATTTAATTATAAGATTGATTTAGAAATTTGGAATAATTAGTTTAATAGTTTTTAATTCTAAATTTTATAATAATGGAAAATTATTATAAAATTTTAGGTATATCAAATGATGCTAGTGAAAAAGATATTTTAAATGCATATAAATTAAAAATTAAAAAATTTAATAATTTACCTTTCTTAAATGATACAGATGTTTTAGAAATAAAAACTTTAAAAAGAGCAAAATTTATTTTAAGTAATACAGAATTAAGAGAAAAATATAATGCTGGGATGAATTTTAATAAATATGATGATGAAAATGATGTTAATGATACTATTGGTAATAGAATATTTGATTTAGTAGATATTATGAAAACAAAAAAGAGAGATTTTGGAACTGAAAATAATTTAAGAAATTTTAATAATTAAATTCTAATTAAATTCTAATTTACTATATATATATAAAATGCAAAAATTTAAAATAAATATAGTAAATATTAATCAAAAAGCAGGAGATGCTACTAATAGAGATCATCCTGATTATGATCCTCGTGTAATACCTGGTTCAGATACTTGGGGGCCTTGTTGGTTGTCTGGTAAAATTAGTACTGGAAAACATTGTAGATGTGAAACACCATTAAAAGGTTGGAAAAACGATCCATATTGTAGAAATTTAAATGAATTAGAAGATGACGATGAAGAAGGATTACGAAATAATGAACAAGACCAAGAAGTTATGGAAAGAATAAGAATAGTTGAATTATCACCTGAAGAAATAGATGAAGTTATAACTGATGAAAGAGATGAAGTTGTACTTGATGAAGTTGTACTTGATGAAGTTGTACCTGATGAAGTTGTACTTGATGAAGTTGTACTTGATGAAGTTGTACCTGATGAAAGAGATGAAGAAAGAGATGATGAAATTGTAACTGAAGAAAGAGATGGAGTAACTGAAACTAGTAGACCAAAAGAAGAAATTGAAATTGAAGATTTAGAAAGACGAAGACTTGTATCAAATTCTCCATTTAGAAATAGACCTTCTCAAAAACCTTCATCTCAAACTACAAAAACAGAACAAAATATGGATACTAATAGATTAACAAGTATTAGAATAGAAAAAAACTTAACTGATTTAACTACTGAAATTACAAAAGCAAAAAGTGAACTATCAACTTTTGGAAGAAAAATATATAATGCATTATTTGGTAATCCTACGCCTCCAAAAGATATAGAACCTATTGTTCCTAGAATAGTAGAATTAGAAGCAAAACATAAAGAAGATATTGATGCATTATCTGATAGAGATACAAGAAATGAAGTTAGAAATGCAAAATTAAATGAAAGAGTAAAAGAAACTGAAAGAATAGCAAGTGAGACTGTTGAATGGTCAAATGAAGCTGATGATCGTATTAAAGAAACTGAAAGAATAGCAAGTGAGACTGTTGAATGGTCAAATGAAGCTGATGATCGTATTAAAGAAATTGAAAGAATAGCAAGTGATACTGTTAAATGGTCAAATGAAGCAGATGAACATATTGTCAGGATAATGGATAAAGCACAAGAAAATACAACACTTCTTGAAGATGTAAAACAAAAAAATAAAGACGATTTAACTGATTTAAGAACTAATTTAACTGCTCAAGTTACAGGAGCAAAACTTGAAACAACAACTTTAGGAGAAAAAATATATAATATATTATTTGGTAAATCGGAACCAGAAGATACAGAACCAATTATTCCTAAAATTGTAACCTTAGAACAAAAACATACAGAAGATATTGATGCATTATCTGATAGAGATAAAAGAAATGAATTTAAAATTATAGAATTAGACGAAAGAGTTACAGAAAATGAAAGAAAAACAGATGAAACAGTTATTTTGACCAAAGGAATTGATGAGTGGGAACGAGAAGTAGATAAAAAAATAAATAATAATACTAAAGGAGTAACAGAATTAGAAGAAAAAATAGGTAAACTTAAAGGTTATACTAATCAAAAAATTGGTGGAATATATGATCGTATTCGTACAGAAAGTGAGGAAAGAAAGGAAAAAATTAAAAATTTAAATAAAAGAATTGGAAATGAAGAAAGGGTTAGAAAAGGGAATCAAGGTAAAATTAATATATATACTCTGGAAGCTTTAAAATTAATAAATAATAAGATAATAGAATTAGATGAAAAAATAAATAAAATAAGTAAATTAAGAAAACTTTTAGGATTATAAATATAAATAGTTTAGTTATTATTTAAATAATAAAATATTTTATTATTTAATGGATAATACTCTTATATTGAATAAAAATGCTCGCAAAATTCAAAATTCATTTAGAGTTTATAAAGTTAATAAATTATTATTAAAGTTCCGTAATCTTGATTTAGTAGCGTTAGGTTCTTCTATTCAATTTGAAGAATTTACTAAAGTAATGAGAAAAAAAGAAGTTTTAAAAACTACTATTGATTTTATAAAGTTAATACAAACTTATTTTGAACCTCTAAATATGTTAGGCAGAGTTTTATTAACAGGATATTTGTTGATATATTATGAAGTAGAAATATTAGGTAAAGATGATGAAAGACATCCAATTGATACCGGTATTTTAGATTGGTCTAAACAACTTGTTGTTTTAATGGAAAATCATGAATTAAAAAGTATGAAAGATATGGAAAAATTATGGTTATTTTTAAGAAACTATAAAGTTATATTTTCTCAATGGCAAAAAATGGATAAAAGTAGAACAATTGAAAGAATAATAATATCTTATTATCATAGAAGCGAACATATTGATAAAATTAATGGTGATGAAAATATTGATGAAGAACAAAGAAAACAAATGTTATATCAATTAGAAAAACAACGCAGAGGTTTATTACAAAATGTAAAAATGATAGACCCTTCTATGAATTTACAATTTATTGAAAAAAATTACAAAAAAATTTATACAGATCTAAGATCTAATTATGAAAACTTAGTTGTATCTATGGGTAATTCTATGAAGAAAGCATATTATGATATGGTAAAAGAAGAATTAGAAAATGGAAATATGAGACCTACATTTGATTTAATTACAGAAGTATCAAATAGAATATTAACTATAACACCAAGAAAAAGAAAAGAATCATTAGGAGCTAAATTATTAGAAGGTTTAATGGATAAATTAGTAGGACATAATGAATGGACTGATGAATTAAGAACACATTTATTATTTATGGTTGACTTAATTATAATGTTAGGTGCTGTAGCAGACGATGAAGAAAATTTAAAATGGAAAAAAGAGGTTGAAAAATTAATGGAAACTGAATACTATAAAAATTTACCACAAATTTTAATTCAAATGGAAGAAAAATTAGATAGAATATATCATTTAATTATGAAATTAAATCAAGATTTTGATAATTAAAATCTATATTTATATAGATGTCCGTTTTTGTAGAAGTTATATATATAAATGAAGACTATAAATTCTATAAGATAGAACATAATAATAAACAACTTATAGATATTAGAGAAAAATTAACAGGTCTTACAGGTATATACCCTGATGAACAAATATGGTTTTGTGAAGGAAAAATAATAGATGATAATTATCATAATTGGGATATTAATAATAATTATTATATACTTGTTGATAATAAGTGGCATACATTATATATAAAAAATACACTTGGTAAAAAAATAAAATTACCTATGATTAAAACAAATACAACAATTAAACATATTAAATTAATGATGTTTACTTTACATAAAATAATTCCAGATAACTTTAATCTTATGTATAGAGGTAAAGTTTTAAATGATGATGATGTTTTAAGTGACTATAAAATTAAAACATATTCTACTATAAATATGAGTATTAAATTAAAATCAGGATTTATTTAATAAATTATATTATTTAATATACTTTATTAAATTAATTATACACTTGTACTTGCTCCCATCATATTGTATGTCTTGCGTTTGTTTCTAAAAGGATAATGTCTACAACTAACACTTTCAGATTCATATTGATGAGAACCACCCTCCATTCTATCCATCAATCTTTCAAAACTATCTTTGGTGTCAACTACTAAATCGCCTGACCCACGATATCCACCAGTTTCCTTGTTCTTATAAAGTTTGTAATATAGAACATTTCCTTCTGAATGTTTTTCAATCCAAGCAACATGTTCAGATTTTACAGTGTTATAATCACTATCATCTGATAATCCACTTACTTTAAAGAATACTTTATAGTGTGAACATTTTACTCTACAATCATTACGTTCCCCAACTAATTCAAGAGCAGCTTTAGCGTGAGATACATCCGTGAAAGTCAAGAAAAATGTATGAGATTGAGATTCATGCATATTACTTAATCCTTCTAAGCTACTTAAAGCACTACTATCGAAAGATTCATCATTAGGTTTTACAAGAAGAGTTCTACCAACTCTTGGTTCTTTACGTTGAAACTTATTTTCTGTTTCTGACATTACTTAATATACATACGGGTTAAGTGTTTAAATAATTTTTAATCAACTTTTTTAACTATATATACTATTTTCTACTTTCTTTGTATTATCCATTTCTTTAATAATATAAGTTAAATTATATAATTCTAATTTAATTGATCTTTTATTTTAAGTCTAATAGAAGAAAAATATGCATAAAGTGTATCATATTTTTATATTATATTAGATAGTTCATTTAAATTAATCTGTTTTTCTATCATAGTATTATTATCTTTCCAAACTTCAAAGTTATTAACAAGTTCATTATATAAATAAAATTTAATAACAACTTCAAACATTTTTTTGAAATAATTTATTTCAATTAAATGTTGAAAAGAATTAAAATCATCTTCTATTAAATATAAAGTATTATAATACATTTCAACAAGTGTAATTGTTGTATCTTCATATTTTAAATAATTAATATTATATTTTGATATTTTTTGAAATAGATTTTCAAAATTATTTGTCTTTCTTTTAATAACGATATTAAAATGATTTATTTCAGGTATAATATTTCTATAAATTATATTATCCGGAAATTTATTAATTAAAGTAGGTAAGTATAATACATCTGTTAAAGTATATAATACTATTAAATCTGTTAGTTTTCTAATATCAACAATAACTTTATAAATAGGTCCCATTTTTCTCTCCATTTCTTCCAAGTGTTCAAATTGTTTTTTAGTCATAACTTCCATTTGTTTTATCAAGTAATTTATTTTACATCTTCTGTCTGTTATATTATTTTCTAAATGATAATATTCACAAAAATATTTTGTATCTATTAAATGTTTACCAAATTGATGTTGTTCTTCATCACTTTTTAATATATTATCAAATAAATAAGGTATATCTAAAGATTCAGCACCATGTAATATTCTTGTTATTTTATCAGTTGTTAATAATTTTTTAAATATATCCATTTGTTTTTTATCTAAATCTCTGGGGTCAAAAAATAATATATTTCCTATATTACTTTTATCTTCTAAATTTAATTGACACATTGCAATTTGTCTTTTATTATTTATATTATTAAATTCAAAATCAATACCAACAAGATTATCTTTATATTTTTTAGATTTATTTAAATATTTATCTATTATATTAAATACTTCAATTAATTCATTTTTATTATCACCTATTTTTAATTTATACTTTTTATTATTAAGTTTAGGAAAGAACCAATCTTTACCTTCCATAATATTATATTTTGTTTTCATTTAATATTATGGAGAAAATATTTACATTATTGTACAACAATTTTTTTCTTTAGTATAATCTTTATATTTATAATTATCAATATATTTTTCAAATTCATATTTAATATTTATTTTTTCTTTAGTTTCTCTTTCAATTTCATCATCTAATATATATTTAATGATGTCGTTATTAATTGTATTAACAACATCTTTAAGACCAATATTTTTTTTTACAGAAACTTCAAAAAATTTTAATCCTAAATAATTTGCATAACACAAACCTTCTTCTTTTGTTACAACACGTTTTATTTCTACATCCGTTTTATTACCTACTATATAAATAAATTTTTCATTAGAACCTATATTTTTAATTTCATTAATCCAATAATTTAAATCTATAAATGATTTTCTATTTGTTATATCATACATTAAAATATAAATTGTTCCCACTTTAAAATATCCTTTTACCAATGACCTAAAAGATTCTTGCCCTGCTGTATCCCACATCCTCCACTTTAAATTATAATTTACATCTTTATAATTAATATTATATATTCTTGTTAAATATTCAACACCAATTGTTGTTAACATATCATAAAAAAATTGGTCTTTCTCTAATCTAATACTAAAACTAGATTTTCCTATACAAGAATTTCCTAAAAAACAAACTCCTATAGAATAATCTATCATTATAGTATTTTAGATATTAAATTAAATAGTTTCTAATAATTCTAACATTTTAAATCTTTCATCAATCATTTTAGTTTTATTTGATTTACTTTCATCAACCCAGATTTGTGTGATTTTAATTAATTCATCTTTCTTTGCTTTGAAATATTCTTTTACAAATGTTTCAAATGATGCAGGTGGGTTTTCTATTTTGTCATTAATTGCAACACGAATAGTTTGTAATCTAATATTATCTGTATAATCAAAACAACGTTTTTTACCTTCGTCTGTATGCATTTGTCTTTCCCATCCTGGTTCATTATAATATGGATTTTCTACAAGAATTAATGATTGAATTGAAATTAAAACTTGCAAGAATGTAGAAGTATTCTTATTCCATTTTTCACCACCGGAACCCGACCAAGTCCCTAACAATGATAAGCATACTTTTCCACAATTATATAAGTTAGGATTAAATCTAACAGAACCTCCTCCAGTTGTTTCAAGAAGAACTTTAGGTGGAACTGCTGGATAATTATTTGGGAAATAAGCATGGAATTCAAAAACACCATTATGGTACGGTGTTCCTTCTGGACCTGTAATAATAAATGATAACATATTAAGATTACCTTCCGGAATTCTTAATAGAATACTTGTATCCCAATTTACAGGTAATGAAGATTTCAAAGCACTAACTTCTGAAGCAATTCTAATCATAGTTTTTGGTCCTGGAATAGTATCTTTATTCTTAATATATCTATGAGTCTTGGGAATAGTATAAGTACTAAAATTATTATCTTCTATCATTTTACAATAACTATCTTTGTCATCAACAGTAAAATCAAATACAACTTCTTCTATTGTTGCATTAGCATTATACCATTCACTAATACAATGAATAGTTAGATATAATTCTTGTTTACTTTCTTCTAAAGAACTCATATCAACAGAACCATTCAAAAATATATCTACTTCTGTATCAATACTTTTTAAAAGTCCACTAATCTGATCAATAAATTCTTGATTTCTTGTTTCTAGTGAACTAATAGTATGAAGTATTTTGAATATAGTTTTGAATAGTTCAATATTCTTATTAATTACTAAAAGATTAGTTCCACGTAATTGATTAATTAAATATGGAGGCAATACTGATGAAAATATAATATAAGTATTCGTAGATGGATTAATACTTAAATTTATTTTATTTAAAGTTAGAACAATATTTGTAATTGAATTTTGTTGTAATCTAACATACTCTTCAATATTCCATTCTTTTTTACCATTGTGTCCATAACCTACGCCCGAACTCCAATATTTACTTTCTTTTTTACTGGATTCACTAAATGTTAATTTATTAACATCAAAGTTAATATCTAATTTTACATATGGTTTTTCTTTAGTTAATATAGCTAAGTTAATTAAAGAATATTCTAAATTATCAAAAGATATTGTTTCATTTGAATTATATTCCGAATCAATGATAATATGTTTATTAAATAATGGTTCTAATTTACTACTCATATTAGTAATTAACCATTGTAGGGAAATAGTGGGATTCCAATTTCCTACACTTAATAATTTCAAATTCATTAGATTGAATAAAAGTGCCAAATCAATTTTAGGTTTTCTATATTCTAATTTAGGTGGAATAAATGGATAAAGTTCCGGATTTATTTTAAGCAAAACTTCAATATGGTCATAACCATATTTTTCTTTAATAGTTTCCATTTTTTTACCAAGTTCTCCTTCTGTATATTTAAAAACAAAAATCAAATTAAAAGGATTATTATTTTGTGGAATTATATAATGAGGATATTCCATTGATGAATTCACTTTAATTATTTCGTGTGTTATCATCTTATATATTTGTTCATTTTTGAATAATAATTCTTTTGGTACTCCTGTAATATCTATATCACTTGTTGGTCTATTTTGTTCATACCAAAGTCTAACAGCTTTAAAATCAACATCGTATTTACTCGGTCTTTTACTATCCCTAAATAAGTTAAGACAATCTTCCAAACTATCTATTGTTGATTTAATATCTTTTTTGATGATATTACCATCTAAATATTTGATGATTTCGTCAAAAGTTAATTTATTCTTATTACCAGAACAATAAGTATTTATTTTAGTCATATTGTAATAGTCTGATTCAAAATAATAAAAATTGCTCTTAAGATTAAATATCATTTTAATAATATTATCATCTGAAAGAATATTAATTGTATAATATTCTGTTTCTTCTAATCGTTGTATATCATCAATTAGTACAATATTAGAATAATCTTTATATTTATCAAAATCTATTTCTCTAATAGTATTACTTTGCATTAATATATATATATTAAAGCAAAATAAATGATTATTTCATTTTTTTTTATACGTTATTAAAGTAAATTTACGATTTAAATATACCAATTAAAGAAGATATATATATATCACCAAATGTTGAATTTGAAACACGAACCTCTAAATCAGACATTTTACTCATATAATTACAAAGTATTTTATCATTAAATGTATCTGAATTATTAATCATATGTTTTATTAATTCTTTTAATAATATAGATAATGAATAACCTTTTGACTTGATATATTTATTGAACATATTTAATGTTTTATCAAAATCTTTTTTATCATTAATTAAATAATTATATATCTTTTTTATTGTTTTAGGTGGCGGAATTCCAGCAGTTTCATAACATAAATGTACATCTATTTTATCACCTCTCATAGATATACTTTGTAACAAATTAATTGACTTTCTCAAATCACCATTTGATATTTGAGCAATTGCCGTTAATGCTTTATTAGTAATATCTAATTTTTCTAATATAGATATTTCTTTTAATTTAACTGCAATATCTTTATAATTTATAGGATTAAATCTAAAATTAGTACATCTTGATTTAATAGCTGGAATAATTTTATTTTCATAATTACATATTAAACAAAATCTTGTTGTATCTGAATGTTTTTCTATAATTTGTCTTAAAGCAAATTGTGCGTCAAATGTCATTGAATCTGCTTCATCTAATATAATTAATTTTATACCTTTGTTATACAAGGTTTTCTTTTTAGCAAAACCTTTTATTTCTTCTCTAACTGAATTAATACCTCTATCATCAGAAGCATCTAATTTCATAACCATTAATGTTTTATTTTTACCATATAATTTTTTTGCTATAGCTAAAATTGTAGATGTTTTACCTGTTCCCGATGTTCCATGGAATAACATATGTGGTAAAGAACCTGCATAAATCATTTTTGTTAGACAACCAATTATATTATCTTGACCAAATATTTTATTAAGTTTTTTAGGTCTATATTTTTCTATCCATGGAAGATAATCTTCCTTATTTATATATTCCATTAATATATTATATAATATTTACTTTAAACTAAATTTAGTCAATTTTTATAATTATATCTATAATATATACATTATAAAATAAGATAATCTCATAAATTGAATATATTCATCACAACCTTTTACTAAATTATGATCTATTTCAACTAATTTTTCTAAAATAGATGATTTTTCTTTACTTGTAAAATCTTTATCTTTAATAATTAACTCGTGAATGGGTAATATTTGATTAACAAGAGAATATCCTTTATTATAAAATTCCTTTACAATAATATCTATACTTTCAGTATCAATTTCTTTTAATTTATAAAGATAATTTAAAAGTTCTTTCTCATTTATTATACCTGAAATTTCATCTAATAATTCATTATTAATTTTATTACCAAAAGAATTATGACATCTTTGTAAAAAATTAACAGCCTTTCTTAAATCTCCTCTACATAATTTAACAATTTTAATAAGATTTTTTTTAGAACATTTCATTTTTTCATCTTTAACAATTTCATTTAATTTATCAATAATTTGTTTATGTGGAATAGGTCTAAATCTAAATAATGAACATCTTGAAATAATAGGATCAATTATTTTATTATGATAATTACAAATAATACAAAATCTTGTTACTTTAGAATATTCTTCCATAATTCTACGTAATGCAAATTGTGAATCAGAAGTCATTGAATCTGCTTCATCTAAAATTATTATTTTCCATGGTGGAATATCTTTATTATTATTAACTGCAAGTTTCGCATATGTTTTAACCTTTTCTCTAATAACATTAATACCTCTTTCATCTGAAGCATTTAATTCTATTACTCTATCTTCCATATTTTCTTCACCAAATAATTCTCTTGAAAGTGCTATAATTGTAGATGTTTTACCACATCCTGAAGGACCAAAAAATATTAAATGTGGAAGATTTTTTGTTTTCAAAGATTTTTTTAATGATGATATTACTTCTTCTTGTGATGTTATATCTGATAATTTTGCCGGACGATATTTTTCTACCCAAGAATTATTTTTCCTCATTATTATATTTTGATAAATATTCTTTATACAATAAAAGAATCAAATTTTATCAATATCTGATAAAATCATCATATGTATAAACTGTTCCTGAAAACCTACTCGCATCAGCATATACATCAATATCTTCATTATCGTGATCTACACGATAAGGAAGACATAAATTTTTTCTAATAGTATTCTCTGTAATAAGAATATCATCAATAATAAGACTATTATTCTTATAACCACAAATTGTAGAAACTTCTTCATAACTATTATCCAAGTAAAAACCTTCAAGATATCTAAGTATATGAATAAGTTCGTGAGCAAACATAATAAGATACGGTTGTGGTTTCCAAACAATAAAAGGTTCAATACTATCATGATTCAAATCAATATCTTTTGACAAAGGAATACAATCAGTAATTTGTTTTAGAGTTTTTAATTTCTTAGGCATTTCACTAGAAATAAAATCATCTAAAGCATCATCTTTTACAGTCCTTACTTTTACAAAGTAAGGAACACTAGGAATAGTTACAGATAATGTTCTACATGACATCATAGGGTATTGTGAAATTCTTGAAGGTAAACCTGAAAATGCACGGCGACAATTCTTGATAGTAATAATCTTACCTCTATCCATATGATATTGGAGTCTTGTTGTAAGAGCACGTCCAGTTGGAATACTTTCCAAAATACGCCAGAATAAATCTAGCATATTTTTCCATTGATCTTCTTTAAGACCTGTATGGAAATAATTTTGATAATCATAATTAAGTGACATCAAATGATAATACTATAGTATTAATTGAATATTTTTTCAATTTTTCTAAAAACTTTGTTTTTAGAAAAAAAGGCCGATGCTATTCTAATTTTAATATATTAATTCTAATGATACAGCAAGATGGTCTGTCAATTCATCTAATTTTTTAGTATTAACATTACAAATTTTATATTTATTACAATAAAGAAATCCACCATCATACCATTTCGGTTTTTGATTAATATTAGTACAAGACGGCGTACTATTAGAAAATTTACCACAATTATCATCCCATAATGTAGGAGTTAATGGAACTATTTTTTTAGAACCCTTAAAATTATAAATTTTATTAATTTCTTTATTTAAATCACCAATAATTAAACATGTTTTTTTATCTAATTTATTCTTAATTATATAATCTTTTATTTCTTCTAATTGAATATCAATTATATCTTTCATTCTT